>ENA-OROZ01000134-OROZ01000134.1-human-gut-metagenome-genome-assembly--contig:-NODE-134-length-88381-cov-17.875597_pt1 | contig 88381 bp, 60 predicted proteins | sample MGYA00242138_ERZ509066 | MGnify/ENA primary metagenome ERZ509066 (study PRJEB26280, sample SAMEA2338691) | human gut metagenome | biome: human gut; feature: human-associated habitat; material: faeces... | reverse complement strand
TCTTTCCCTAAAGCTTGTAACAGTTCTTCTTGTGAGCTGATTTCTTTGCTTGAGATGATCATTTTGATGGCATCTAACCGATTAGCTTTCTTTTTCATGTTTCTGTATAATTATTCTTAGAACGGTGCAAAAGTAGGGAATATTTTGGAAAGAATATACGAAAATGGGATTTTTTTATTCTTTAATATGCAATAATTGTAAAAACAATGGTATATGTATGCATGGGCGGACCTGCTTCTCGGTAGGGGGTGGCAGGCTTGTCCGTAGGGCTGTCTGTGATGAGGCTATGAGTGAAATACAATTAAAAGGCTTATAATATAGAATTAAAAGCCTATTAATTGCATATTATAAGCCTTTTAATTCTATCTTTGTAGCAACTTCAGGCAGGCAGCCTGAGGAAGTTATTCACCTTCTAAAATAAAGTCAGTATGTTTTATAAAAAGAGTCGCGCCAAAGTAGGCGGGAAATACAAATGGTTTCCCCGCGCATGTGTCAACAAACACACAGTCAATACGCAGGATTTGGGAGAAGCCATCAGCCGGAGGTGTACGGTTACGCCTGCGGATGTGCATGCGGTGATCCGTTCATTGCCCGAAGTCATGTCGTTCTTTATGGAGAACGGCAACAGTGTCCATCTGGACGGGCTTGGCTCTTTCTATTACAAACTGAGCTGTGCGGGCAACGGAGTGGATACGCCCGAGGAGGTCAGCAGGGAGCAAGTGAAAGCTGTTCGCGTGCAGTTCATTCCTGAACGCCGTAAGAAATGCGGTAAGTATTGCCGGGTCTTGGGCGAAGGGGTGGAACTGGTGAAATTAGGCGATTAGTTTTCTTTACACATCAAGGCTGTGGAATAAGAAACCGAATGTGGTAATTGGGGGAGGAGATGGATTATCAAATCTGACATCCTTTCAGTCAAAATAAGTACAAGGAATAGGGGGTGATTCCCCTATTTTTGTATTATGAAACAGTGACTAAAACTAATTACCATGAAACAATGTTTTTTTGCGGTCGATTTGGGCGCTACCAGTGGCCGTACTATCTTGGGAACCTTCACGCCGGAGGGATTGGAAATGGAAGACGTAAACCGTTTCCCGAATCGTTTGATTGAAACCGGCGGACATTTCTACTGGGATATCTATGAACTTTACCGGAATATTATCGAAGGGCTGAAAATAGTCGCTCAAAGGGGTGATGTTGAGATTACCTCTATCGGCATTGATACATGGGGAGTGGATTTTGTCTGTGTGGGGAAAGATGGAGGTTTCATTCGTCAGCCCTATTCTTATAGAGATCCTCATACCGTCGGAGCATCTGACATATTCTTTAGGAAAGTTCCCCGTAAACAGGTTTATGAGTGGACGGGCATCCAGGTAATGAATTTCAACTCCTTGTTCCAGCTTGATACATTGAGGCGTAATGATGACAGTGCATTGGCTGGTGCCGATAAACTGCTTTTCATACCGGATGCTTTGAGTTATATGCTGACCGGTGAAATGGTGACAGAGTATACCATTGCAAGTACTGCACAGTTGATCAATGCGAAAACCCGTAAGTTTGAAGATGCTTTACTGTATGAAATAGGTCTTACAAGATCCAATTTCGGCCGCTTCGTCTATCCGGGAGACAAAGTCGGTGTCTTGACAAAAGAAGTACAGACCATGACCGGGCTTGGCGCTATACCCGTAATAGCTGTGGCAGGGCATGACACAGCCTCGGCAGTTGCTTCAGTCCCTGCCGTAAATCGTAATTTCGCTTATTTAAGTAGCGGCACCTGGTCGCTGATGGGAGTGGAGACGGATGCTCCGGTTATTACAGAGGAAACAGAGGCTCTGAACTTCACCAATGAAGGCGGTGTGGAAGGAACGATTCGTTTATTGAAGAACATCTGCGGAATGTGGCTGTTGGAACGTTGCCGCACTGCATGGGGGGAAACTTCTTATCCGGAGCTCATATCCGAAGCAAATGCAAGTGAGCCTTTTCGTAGTCTGATCAATCCGGATGATGCTCTGTTTGCCAATCCGGCCGATATGGAACAGGCCATAAAGAACTACTGCTCGGATCATCGCCAGCCTGTTCCGCAAACGAGAGGGCAGGTAGTACGCTGCATATTCGAAAGCCTTGCTTTGCGCTACCGTCAAGTATTGGACAATCTTCGTACCCTTTCTCCTTGTCAGGTAGAAACCCTTCATGTGATTGGTGGCGGAAGCCGTAATGATTTGTTGAATCAATGGACCGCTAATGCAATTGGTATTCCCGTTGTTGCAGGTCCTTCTGAGGCGACCGCAATCGGCAACGTCATGATTCAGGCATTAACAGCCGGAACGGCAAAAGACATTTCCTCCATGCGCCGGCTCATCAACGGCTCCATCCCTTTAAAAACTTTCTATCCGGAAGATACGGAAATGTGGGATGCTGCGTACTTGCACTTTAAGCAGATGACAATGATAACCAACAATTAAATTATAATTAAAAAAATCAGTATCATGAAAGAAGAATTGATAACAAAAGCCTATGAGGTAGCCAAAGAACGCTATGCGGCTTTGGGTGTGGATGTAGAAAAAGTGATGGAGCAACTCCAGAAGGTGGCGATATCCATGCATTGTTGGCAGGCCGATGATGTTATCGGGTTTGAGTCGGGTGGCTCATTGACCGGTGGTATCCAAACGACAGGAAATTATCCGGGTAAGGCCCGTAACATGGAAGAACTGCGTAATGACATCTTGAAAGCCGCTTCTTATATCCCGGGTAAGCATCGCTTGAATCTGCACGAGATTTATGGTGACTTTGACGGTGCGTTTGTCGACCGCGACCAGGTAGAAGTGAAACATTTTGAGAGTTGGATGCAATGGGCTGCTGAAAATGGCATGAAGCTGGATTTCAACTCAACATCTTTCTCGCATCCGAAAAGTGGTAACCTGTCTTTGTCTAACCCCGATAAGGGCATTCGTGATTTCTGGATCGAGCATACCAAGCGTTGTCGTGCCATTGCAGAGGAAATGGGACGTAGGCAAGGGGATCCCTGTATCATGAACCTTTGGGTGCACGATGGCAGCAAAGATGTTACGGTTAATCGTATGAAATATCGCGAACTGTTTAAGGACTCTCTCGACCGGATTTTTGCTACGGAGTATAAAAATATGAAGGATTGTCTGGAGTCTAAAGTGTTCGGCATCGGCTTGGAAAGCTATACGGTAGGTTCTAATGAGTTCTGTGTGGGATATAGCGTGCAACATCAGAAACTCATCACTATCGATACGGGACATTTTCACCCGACGGAAAGTGCCGCAGACAAAGTATCGTCTATGTTGTTGTTCGTTCCGGAATTGATGCTTCATGTCAGCCGGCCGATACGTTGGGATTCCGACCATGTGACTATTATGGATGATCCTACATTGGAACTCTTCCAAGAGATTGTTCGTTGCAACGCTTTGGATCGCGTACATATTGGTCTCGACTATTTCGATGCTTCCATTAATCGTATTGGCGCTTATGTCATCGGTACTCGTGCTGCGCAAAAGTGTATGTTGCGTGCGTTGTTGGAGCCATTGGCCAAGCTTCGTGAGTACGAAGCCGCCGGTCAGGGTTTCCAGCGCCTGGCTTTGTTGGAAGAGGCAAAGGCCCTGCCTTGGAATGCTGTTTGGGATATGTTCTGCTTGAAGAATAATGTTCCGGTAGGCGAAGAGTTTATACCTGAGATAGAGAAATATGAAGTTGAAGTTACATCAAAACGTAACTGAACCAAGTAGAGTTAGTGAGAGTGCTTGTCGGGGAAAGTAGACCTTTGCCCGCTACTCTTATTACTTGTCGAATATTAACCGTTGATTATTATGAATACACTAATAGGATTGTTGATCATCGCTATTGGCAGTTTTGGACAAAGCAGTTCATATGTGCCTATCAATAAAGTTAAAGGTTGGTCTTGGGAAAGCTTCTGGTTGATACAGGGTGTTTTTGCCTGGCTTGTTTTTCCGTTGTTGGGAGCCTTGCTTGCCATTCCGGCTGGCAGCAATCTGATTGAACTCTGGGGAACTGGTGGCGCATTGCCGGCCATTATTTATGGCGTCCTTTGGGGAGTAGGTGGCCTGACGTTCGGATTGAGTATGCGCTATCTGGGTGTCGCTTTGGGGCAAAGTATCGCTTTGGGCACTTGTGCCGGTTTTGGAACTCTGTTTCCTGCTTTGTTTGCCGGAAAGGATTTGTTGCATGGCGACGGGTTGATGCTCCTTATTGGTGTCTGTATTACTTTGGCGGGAATTGCGGTTATTGGTTATGCCGGCAGTTTGCGCTCCAAGAATATGAGTGAAGAGGAAAAAAAGGCGGCAGTAAAGGACTTCGCATTGACAAAGGGGTTGCTGGTCGCTTTGCTGGCGGGTGTGATGAGTGCATGCTTTGCTCTTGGGCTGGATGCCGGGACACCTATTAAAGATGCGGCATTGGCGGGCGGTGTTGCTCCGTTGTATGCCGGGCTTCCTGTTATCTTCCTGGTAACCCTGGGAGGCTTCTTTACCAATGCGGTTTATTGTATTCAGCAGAATGTAAAAAACAAGACCGGTAAGGAATATTTGTCGGTTAAGGGGAATACATTTATAAATAACCTTTTGTTCTGTGCCCTTGCCGGTGTTCTGTGGTATTCACAATTCTTTGGACTGGAAATGGGTAAGAGCTTTTTGGGCGGCAGTCCGATATTGCTTGCTTTTTCCTGGAGCATACTGATGTCGTTGAATGTGACATTCAGCAATGTTTGGGGAATCTTGCTGAAAGAGTGGAAAGGGTGTGGATCTCGTACCATTGGTGTGTTGTTGCTGGGATTGGTGATTCTTGTCACTTCCATTATTGTAGTGGCAATGGCGCAAGCATAAAATGATATAAAATATAATCATTAAAAATAAAAGACATGAAATCAATTCTTGAAAATCGTCCTGCCTTGGCTCGTGAAGTCAATCAGGTGGCAGAAGTGGCTGGTTACCTTTGGCAAAAAGGGTGGGCGGAACGTAATGGAGGTAATATAACTCTGAATATTACGGAATATATAGATGATGAAATCAGAAGCCTTCCGGCTATCAGTGAGGTGAAACAAATAGGGAAAAAACTTCCTTTTCTGAAGGGATGTTATTTCTATTGTAAAGGGACTCAGATGCGCATGCGCGATTTAGCGCGCTGGCCCATGGAGAATGGCTCGGTAATTCGTATTCTGGACGATTGTTCCAGTTATGTGATTATTGCCGATAAACCGGTGATGCCGACATCGGAGTTGCCTTCCCATCTTGCGGTTCATAATTATCTGATTGGAAAGGGTTCTCCTTATAGAGCGTCTTTGCATACGCATCCTATTGAGCTTATTGCTATGACCCACAATAAGAAGTTCATGGAAAAAGATGTGGCTACTAATTTGCTTTGGAGCATGATTCCGGAAACAAAAGCCTTCTGTCCACGTGGCTTGGGAATGATTCCTTACGAGTTGCCGAGTTCTGTGAAATTGGCCGATGCTACTATCGAGGCTTTGAGTGATTATGATGTAGCCATGTGGGAAAAGCATGGGGTTTTTGCAGTGGATGTAGATATAATGTCTGCTTTCGACCAGATAGATGTATTGAATAAATCTGCGCTGATTTACATTGCTTCCAAGAACATGGGCTTCGAACCGGATGGTATGAGTCGGGAGCAGATGAAAGAGATGACTAAGGCTTTTAATTTACCTAAATAAAAGTAGAGCATAATTATGTATAGGATGATATTGAACGAAACCTCTTATTTTGGAGCAGGCTGTCGCGAGACAATCGCGGTGGAAGCTATGCGCAGAGGTTTCAAGAAAGCATTTTTTGTGACAGACAAGGACTTGATTAAATTCAAGGTAGCAGATAAGATTATTGAAGTTTTTGAGAAGAATCATATTCCTTATGAGCTTTTCTGCGATGTAAAAGCTAATCCTACTATTGCTAATGTGCAGAAAGGTGTGGATGCTTTTAAGGCATCGGGTGCTGATTTTATTGTGGCTTTGGGTGGAGGCTCTTCCATTGATACGGCAAAAGGCATTGGCATTGTAGTGAATAATCCGGATTTTGCAGATGTGAAATCGCTGGAAGGTGTGGCTGCAACCCGCTATAAGGCTGTTCCGACTTTTGCTTTGCCCACAACGGCAGGAACTGCGGCTGAGGTCACTATTAATTATGTGATAATTGATGAAGATGCAAAGAAGAAGATGGTTTGTGTAGACCCCAATGATATTCCGGCTGTGGCAATTGTAGATCCTGAATTGATGTATTCTATGCCGAAGGGTCTGACGGCGGCAACAGGTATGGATGCCTTGACGCATGCTATCGAAAGCTACATAACTCCGGGGGCTTGGGCTATGTCGGATATGTTTGAACTGAAGGCTATTGAAATGATTGCTGCCAATTTGAAAGCGGCTGTCGATAATGGTAATGATGTGGTTGCCCGCGAAGCTATGTCTCAAGCACAATATATTGCCGGCATGGGATTCAGTAATGTCGGTTTGGGCATCGTTCATTCAATGGCGCATCCGTTGGGAGCTCATTATGACACTCCGCATGGTGTTGCCAATGCATTACTTTTGCCGTATGTAATGGAATATAATGCAGAATCTCCGGCTGCTCCGAAATATATCAATATAGCTAAAGCTATGGGAGTGAATACGGATGGCATGACCGAGCTCGAAGGTGTGCGTGCAGCAGTGGAGGCAGTCCGGAACTTATCGTTGAGTATCGGTATTCCTCAAAAGCTGCATGAAATCAATGTGAGAGAAGAAGACTTGCATCAATTGGCTATTGACGCTTTCAATGATGTTTGTACAGGGGGTAATCCTCGTTCCACTTCTGTCGAGGAAATTGAAGAATTATACCGTAAGGCTTTTTAATTTATATCGGACTCACGTTATATTAAGGCAGTAACTGTATACAATTTTACAGTAAAGCCTCCTATAAATAATTATACGATTTATGGGAGGCTTATATTTTACCCTCCCCCTTGTTTTGCACATACCGCTTTGTTGGCTACCTTCGTTTTCTATTGTGTTTTTTTTATTAAAGATTTCATAAATGCCTCTTCTTTCATAAATATTTTCTATTTTTGTCAAGCACCTACTATGAAGTGTACACATTATGATTAAGGACTACAATGATTTAGGAGTAGAATTCAAGTATCTTATTGTAAATGATATGGACCGGAAGTATGGCCTGTGGGTGAATACTGTGGGGTTTCAGTCCATTCAGCCGAATTCTCCCTATCCTTTAAGAGATCATCCCTCGGGTTATTTTTTTAACACACAGAAAGGGCGTGTCCTACGCGAATATCAGTTTGTCTATATAACAAAGGGCCGCGGGGTGTTTGCTTCGGAGAATACACCGGAGAAACCACTATGCAGAGGTCGTTTGATAGTTCTTTTCCCCGGGCAATGGCATACTTATCACCCTTATCGGCAGACCGGTTGGAATGAATATTATATAGGTTTCGAAGGGCCTGTTATTGACAATCTGATGAAAAATGGTTTCTTGTCTAAGGATAACCAGGTGCTTGAAGTCGGTTTGAACGAAGAACTGGTATCTCTTTTTTCCCGGGCTTTGGAGATTGCGGAGGCCGATAAAATATCTTCCCAGCAATATCTTGCCGGTATCGTTTTGCATATGATGGGGATGATACTGTCTGTTTCTAAGAATAAGATTTTTGAGATAGGCGATATTGATCAGAAAATAGAGCAGGCTAAGATTATTATGAATGAAAATGTCTTTAATAATATTGATCCGGAAGAATTGGCTATGAGGCTAAATATTAGTTATTCTTGGTTCAGGAAGGTGTTTAGGGACTATACCGGTTATGCTCCTGCCAAATATTTCCAAGAATTGAAATTGCGGAAAGCTAAACAATTATTGCTTAGTACCTCTCAGTCCGTCAAAGAGATTTCTTTTATGCTTGCTTATAAATCCACCGAACATTTTTTTGCCTCATTTAAGAAGCGTACCGGTTTCACTCCATTGGAATATCGTTCTTTTGGCAGGGAGACTGATGCGGAGAATGAATATTGACTCAGTTGGAATAAAAAAAACGACAAGCTGTATAATACAACTTGTCGTTTTTTATTGTCGGAATGAGGCGACTCGAACGCCCGACCCCTACGTCCCGAACGTAGTGCGCTACCAACTGCGCTACATTCCGATTGCTTTTGAAAAGTGGTGCCACCAGGAATCGAACCGGGGACACAAGGATTTTCAGTCCTTTGCTCTACCAACTGAGCTATGGCACCTTTTTTGTTTGCGGGTGCAAAGATAAAGAGAATTTTTTATATTGCAAGGCTTTTTGGGAAAATTATTAGAAAAATCCCCTTTGTAACTTTACTGAATGAAGACAAAGGGGATGTTGGTATTACTTATTGAAATAGATTTCGATACGGCTTTTTTAATCTATATTAGGATTGATGCTGTGCCAGTCTTTAATCGGAGGTAGCACGCCCATTCCGATAACCTCATCACGCAGTTTGCAGAGATGTGCATAACTCTCTTTCAGTTTGGCTTCTTCTTCGGGTGTACCTTTTAATTCCTTGTAATGTACGCCTTCTTTGTTGATTTCAGTTTCCATAGCCATCATGATATGGTCAAAACCATGGCTGTGTACGTATGTGCCTGCCGGCCAGCGGAAAGGCTTTCCGCCCATAGCGGCAGCAATCATTTCGATAGAGACATAGGCGGGACTTTGGAATGAAGAGCGGCCACGCAAGGCAATAATGTTGGCGCCGCCTTTGATAACCTTAGCTTGTATCTCCGTCCATTGTTCTTTAGTCAAGGCGGGAGTTCCGATGATGTCCAATAACGGTTTACCGTCCACTTTGGCAGTGGAGGCATATACGGCCATTTGTTCGCCATGTCCGCCATAAGTGCGACAATTCTCTATCTTGTCGGGGAGTATTCCAAAATGTTTGGAAAGCTCGCTGCGCAGGCGGGTACTGTCAAGCGCTGCCAATGTTGTGACTTGGGAAGGTTTCAATCCGGAATATAATAATGTGATCAGACCGGTAATGTCCGCAGGGTTGAATATAACGACTACATGTTTTACGTCAGGACAGTAGGCTTTCACATTCTTTCCGAATTCTTCGGCAATGGCGGCATTGCCTTTCAATAAATCTTCGCGGGTCATGCCTGCTTTACGGGCGGCACCACCGGAAGACACTACATATCGGGCGCCGGTTAGTGCTTCTTTGATGTCGGAAGTGAACGTAAGGTTCAGTCCCTCGAATCCGCAGTGAAGCATTTCTTCGGCCACACCTTCCAGTCCGGGAGCATAAGGGTCATATAAACAAATGTTTGGGGTGAGACGCATCATAATTGCGGTCTGCGCCATGTTGGAGCCAATCATGCCGGCTGCTCCTACAATGGTTAGTTTTTCGTTTGTAAGAAAATCCATAATTATATTATTTAAAGGTGAATAACAAACATTCTTTTGAATTGTTGTGCTACAAAGATAACCATTTTCCCTGTGGAGTTGTTCATATAAAAAAGTTATCTTTTAGAGTGAAAAGTTATTCCTTATCTTTATCTTTGCACAGAATGGAAAGATAAGTTTGGACCTGTTGGCATTATCTTTTTTGCAAACGTCACGAAATATAAATTATATGAGTATAGAGTTAGGGAAATTCAATACCTTGAAGGTGGTGAAAGAAGTCGATTTCGGTATGTATCTGGATGGAGGTGAAGAAGGGGAAATTTTGCTTCCGTCGCGTTATGTACCCGAAGACTGTAAGCCGGGAGACGAATTAACGGTGTTTATCTATTTGGACAATGAGGAGCGGCTGGTTGCTACTACGTTGACGCCGTTTGTGCAGGTTGGGCAATTCGCTTGCCTGGAAGTGGCGTGGATAAATCAATACGGCGCTTTTCTCAATTGGGGGCTGATGAAAGATTTGTTTGTTCCTTTTCGTGAGCAGAAGATGAAGATGCAGGTTGGGAAGCAGTACGTAATCCATGCACATCTGGATGATGAGAGTTACCGGATAGTGGCCTCTGCGAAAGTAGACCGTTATCTCTCGAAAGAGAAAGCCCCTTATGAACCCGGACAGGAAGTAAACATACTCATCTGGCAGAAAACGGATTTAGGCTTTAAGGCCATCATAGAGAACCGATATAGCGGATTGCTCTATGAAAGCGAGATATTCCAACCTCTGCATACAGGCATGACACTGAAAGCCTATGTAAAGCAAGTTCGTGAGGATGGCAAGATCGACTTGGTGCTTCAAAAGCCGGGAGTGGGTAAGGTGGAAGACTTTTCTGCCACTCTCCTGAACTATATACGTGAACAGAGAGGGCGGATCACTTTGCATGACAAGAGCCCTGCAGAGGAGATTTACGAAACATTTGGCGTCAGTAAGAAAACCTTTAAAAAGGCGGTCGGTGATCTGTATAAGAAACATCTGATACGGTTGTTGGAAAACGGCATTGAGCTGGTAGACTCCTCTAACCCCTAAAGGCGATAGGGTTTTCCCTATAATATATTAGAGAGAAACAGAAGGATGGGGGAAAATATTCCCCTATTTTTGTTTTCACTAAAAAGTTGATGGAATATAAACCTATAAAGAACGTTACCATGAAACGAATATTATTCATATTATTTGCAGCAATAATGAGCACTACCGTTTGCCATGCTGCGATGAGCAACAGTAGAGTACGTAAAGAGACGCGTTTCCTTACGGATAAGATGGCTTATGAACTGAACCTGAATACAGCACAGTATAACGATGTGTATGAAATTAATTATGACTTCATTTCCGGTGTGCGTTATCTGATGGATGATGTGTTGCGGGGTGAGGAATGGGCGTTGAACCGTTACTATGATTATCTGGATGTGCGCAATGACGATTTGCGTTGGGTGTTGAGTAGCCGGCAGTACTCCCGTTTCATGCAGGCTGCCTACTTCTTCCGCCCGATTTATGTGAGCGGTGGGCGCTGGTCTTTCCGGATTTATGTCACTTATTCCAATCCGAACCATTTTTACTATCCGCGTCCTCATCATTATCGCACCTACTGCGGCGGGCATTATCGTACCCATCATCACAATGTGAGCTATTACCGGGGACGGCATAATCATCCTGCTTACAACGGCCCTTTCCGCATTCGTGATAATAAATCGTACCATACGAGCCGGCGTGCGGATTTCGGTTCGGTCAATATCCGTCCTAACTCCAATATGCGTCCCGACTCCGGTGCGCACCCTAATTCCGGCGCACGCCCTGGCGTAGGGAAGTCCGATCGCCGTCCGGGTGTCAATGGCTCGACGCGCCGTTCCGATACCAAGAAAGAAGTAAGTAAGCCCAGACGTGAGCGGAGCTCTCAAAAGGAGAGCGTAAGACGCAGCAGTTCCTCCTCATCCTCCACGCGCAGCACACGTGCCTCTTCCCGTTCGTCGGATAAGGATAACGGCGCGATGAGGCGTAACTAAGCCCTTGTCATGTATCTATGATGAACGCCCCTTTCCCTCCGTATGAGCAGAGAGAAAGGGGCGTATCAACACACAACAACTAAAATTATATATTTGGTTATCCGCTTTTATAGATATATCCTTTGACCGGTGATCTTTACGATTGATAATCTTTCTTTCGTGGTTTCTTTTCTATACCTATCTATAATTATAAGCCTTTTAATATAGTATTAAAAGGCTTATAATGTCATATTAAAAGGCTTTTAATGATAGTTCACTCCTAAGGATATTCCGGTTTACCCTTGCAGGCATCCCGGTTCTTTGCAGTATGAATGTGCCTTAGTGGGCGGAACATCCGGAGAAAGGTAGGTTTGTTCCTTCTCCGGTCAGGGATGCCATTGCGGGTGAGTTGCATTTATTCGATGGGTTCTCCTTTATAGAAGTCCAGTATCTTGGTGCGGAAAAGGTATTCATATTTGGCTTGGAGCTCGTCAGACTGCGCTTTCATCAAGTTCTGCTTGGCTTCATTATATTCTACGGCATTTGCTTTTCCGTTCTCGTACTTCTCGCTCATCAGCTTAAAGGATGCTTCGCTGGCCGATGCTGCCGTACTGCTGCTCGTATACTTGCTTTCGGATGCCGCCGCGTTGTACCATGCCTGCTGAATCTCTTTGTAGAGGCTCTTTTTGGCGTTATCCAGCTGCAAGGAATAGTTTTCGCGCTGCAAGCGGGCTGTGCGTACCCGGTTGCGTGTGGCCAGTCTGTTGAAGATAGGCACACTCAGATTGAAGCCGACATATTTGTTGAAGTTGTCATTCATCTGCTGGCTGAAAGTACGGTTGATTGTCGAATAATAGTTCGTTCCGAGACTTCCGCTGAAACTCAATTGCGGATAATAAGCGCTTTGGGCAATGCGGATGCTGTGTTTGCTTCCTTCCAGGCGATATTGTGCCGCTTGTATGGAGGCTTTGCTGACCAGTGCCGTTTGGAAGATTTCATCCGGAGGGGTTAGCGGAATGAGCTCTATGTTTGCGGTTGGATTTTCCAAAAGGAATCCTTCCGGTGTCTCCAGCTCGATGAGCTGGCTGAGATCGAGCAGGGCCAATCGATAGTTGTTGTCGGTCTGCACAGCATTCATTTCGTCCTGTGCTACGCGTGCTTTGGCTTCGGCAACTTCCGCCGGAGAGGCTTTCCCTGCTTCGGCCAACCGTTCTATGCGGTTGCACTGTTCTTTGCTCAGTTCCACTTGTCCTAAAGATACCCGGTGCAATTCCTCGTTGAACAATACCTGCAAATAAGCCGAGGCTATATTGATGGAGATATCTTCTTTGGCTTTCTCCAAATCGGCGAGTGCCGCTTTCAGGTTCAGCTTGGCCAAGGCATATTGGTTGGGTATTTCAAGTCCGGTAAATAACGGGATGCTGGTTGAAACAGACATATTTGTTCCATGACTGGCCGTATTGACGTATACAGTGGAGTAATCACCGGTGTTTTCGTCTTTGATTGCAGTCTGCGTACGTCCCCAGTTCCAGTTCTGGCCGGCGTTGGCGTTGAGGTTCGGCAATCGTGCCCACTTGGCAGTGTTCACTTCGATGTTGCTTTGTTCGGCTGCATTGGCTGTCCGGCGGATATCGATATTGTGCTCAATGGCGTAGTCTATACATTGACGCAGCGACCAGCGGTTTTGTGCTTGGACTTGCGTGCAACTCAGAATAGCCAGACATATGAATATATTTTTTTTCATAGCGTTCCTATTTCATATAATAATGTTGGTTATTTGTCGCTTTTCTCGGCACCGCGCACCTTGTCTTTGGCGGTCAGGCCACTTTTGACGGCAATCTTGATGCCATCGCTCATGCCGACTTCTATTTGCTGGCGTTTAAATTTCTGCTGAGGTATGCTGTCGGTGAGTACATATACAAAGGTGCTGTCTCCGCTGAACTCTACTGTGCTTTCGGGCAAGGCAAGCGTTTTTAGTGCACGCTCCAGTACAATTTCTGCATTGGCGGAATAGCCGGAACGGATTTGCACGCTATCCGGTGCCTGGATGGCTGCCTTGATCTCAAACTGGTTGGCTCCGTTCTCTTCCACTCCTTTGGGAGAGATGTACTCCAATGTGGCATTGAACGACAGGTCTTGCAGGGCGCCGATAGTCAGTTTCACCGGCATCCCCTCATGTACGCGGCCTACTTCGGTCTCGTCCAGATTTCCCCGGAAGATGAGATCGTTCATGTTGGCGACGGTGGCAATGGTTGTTCCGTCATTGAAGGTGTTGCTCATGATAACGGAGTTGCCGACCTTGATAGGCACGTCCAGAATCAATCCGGTAATAGTGGATCGAATCAGTGTGCTGCTGAACGAAGCACTGTTTTTGGTGATGCCTTCCTTCACGATTTCCAGATTATCTTTGGCTGTTTGCAACTCTTCGCGTGCCTGTTTCACGCTAACTTCACCCTTTTCGTATTCTTCGTCGCTGATGAGCTTGTCATTGAATAGCTTTTCGATACGTGCAAAGTCCGTTTCTGCCTGCCGGGCATTGATCTCTGCCAGGCGGACACGACTCTCGGCGGAGTTCAGCGTACCCAGTTCGGGGATAACCTTTACTTTGGCTATCACTTCGCCCTGCCTGATGCTTTGTCCGGCTTCTTTATACACTTCGGAAATGATACCGGAGATTTGCGGCTTAATGAGTACTTCATCTCTTGGCTCCACTTTACCGGTGGCTACGGTTGTCTTTTCCAAATCGGCTATTTCCGGGACAATCGTTTCATACACCTTTACCTTAGGTTGGGACTTCTGATACAAGAACACGAATGTCCAAATAAATATGGCAGCCACCACTGCCAATGATGCGATTTTCAGATACTTCTTTGTTTTCATCTTATTTTAATATTATTGTTTTATTCTTTATATTTTCCACATTGTGTCTCCTTATTCATCCCTTATCGCTTCAATCGGCTTGATAGCCATTGCGCGGTAGGCCGGGGCCAGTCCTGCCAATACCCCTAATGCTATAAGAAGGGCGCACGTGCCGATTGCCAACCCGAAAGATACCTGATAATGGGTTTCTGTTGCTCCCGGTTCATTCGTTGCGCTTTCCAGTATATGCAGTATAAATACGGCGAAAGAGATTCCCGCCATGCCGGCCACTGTGGTCAGCACCATACTCTCCGAAAGAATTTGTTGCAGAATATCTTTGGGACGTGCACCGATAGCCCGTCGTATGCCTATCTCCGTGGTGCGTTCCCTGACCGTAACCATCATAATGTTGGATACGCCAATCGCTCCGGCAAATAAAGTTCCCAGACCCACCATCCAGATAAGGATGCGAGTGCCTGTCATCAGGGTGTCCATCATGGAAAACATCGCTTCTGCGTTGAGGAACATGATTGCCTGTTTGTCGTCCGGTGAAATGTAGTGGGCGGCTTTGACGAGACGTTCTATTTCGGGCTCTACGTCCGTAACCTTTACTCCCGGTTTCATGATGAAGCACACAACATCTATCCTTTGCCCCAGATTATACGTTTGCTGCATTGTCGTAAAAGGCAGGGTGACGGCTTCCGAGGCTTGTCCCTGTATGTTGACATTACCTTCGGAGGAACACATGCCGATAACGCGGTAATAAATTCCGTTTACTCTGATATATTTCCCACAAGGGTCTTCATCAGGTCTGAAAAGACTTTCGTAAACACGTTTGCCTATGACGCATACTTTTCGTGCTTCGCGTATGTCCACATCATTAATAAAGCGCCCGTAAGTCATTTCCTGATGCTCTATCTGCTCATATTCAGGGTATAATCCCTTGACGCTACATTCGTATTTGTTTTCTCCGTAAACCGCAGTTTGCCCCCAAAGAGCGAATGACGGGGTGGCTATTTTTATTCCGTCGATGCTGCGCACCCGTTCCACATCTTCCATTTCCAAGTCCCACCAGCGGCCTTTACGGAAACCTTTATAAGCCTCACTTGTCTTTTGTGCTGCAATAAATCCGGAATTTGTGGCAAAACCTTCAAACTGTGATTTCATTTGCTCCTGCATGCCTTGTCCGCCGCCAATGAGTGCCACCAGCATAAAAATTCCCCAAAACACACCGAATGCCGTCAGCAGGCTGCGTGTCTTGTTTCTTGTTATCGTGACAAGGATTTCCTCACATGTATCTATATCTATTCTCACGTTATTTTAGTGTTTAATGATTAGTGTTTTGTATTCGGTAATGCGGTTAATCATAAAACGCAGTCTGTCAATCGCTTCTCAACGCTTCAATCGGACTGATGCTTACAGCCTTTTTAGCCGGGAAGAACCCCGCGAGCGTGCCTGCGATGATTAAAGTCAATGTAGCTTGTATGGCAATGCCGATGTCTACTGTGGGGTCGGAGAACATCCTTGCCTGAAACATTCCTGCGTCTGCCGTTTGATTGCCGAAAGCGGAATTCATCCATTCTGTTACTCCGATACCTGCTACCATACCGATATAACCGAAGAAAGTGGTGATTGTAACGCTTTCCACGATAATCAGCCAAAGGATAGAAAGCGGTTTGGCTCCCAGCGCTTTGCGAATTCCGAATTCGCGGGTGCGTTCCTTGACTGTAATCAGCATGATGTTCGATACTCCTACGATACCGCTCAATAATGTGAAAAGACCTATCACCCAAATGGCTGTGCGGAGCAGACCGGCAACATTTTGTGTTTGCATGTATTGTGTGAAACGGTTCCATATCCAGATCGCACCTTCGTCTTCCGGGTCGAAACGGTGGTTGGCGGCAATGACTTTACGATATTCTTTCTCAAAAGTTTTGTTGGCTTCTTCACTCGTCAGATTTTTTGTAGTGAAGATGATATTGTTGAGCTTATCACCTTTATTATAAATGGTTTGCAGAGTAGAGAACGGAATAAAGGCAACACTGCTTTGGTCACCTTGGTCTTCATATAACCCGGCTACCCGGTAAGCCACACCACCGACATTGACAAACTGGCCGACAGGTTCGGTATGCGACTTCTTGAAAAGAATCTCCGCCGACTTCTTATGGAGGATGATAACTTTCCGCCGCTCTTTCACATCATTCTGATTGATGAAACGTCCGGTTGCAGTCTTTATAGCTTCGGATTGTACGTAATTGGGATGCACGCCCATTAGTGAGATATTGATATATTCCTGTCCGAAACTGATGTTCACATCGCCTTGCTGCAGGGTGGCGCCGGCGGTGATAATGTTGTCCGGAAAGTATCTCTCGGTTGCGTTGAGGTCTTTGTTTTCCATTCGGATGCGCCGCCCTTCTTTCAGGCCTGCGTATGACTTGGTGGTCCAGCCTCCACCCAGGCGAATGGAATTCAGGGCGCGCTCGGAAGCATTTTGTTCGAAGGCATGGATGAGTCCGTTGCCTGCCCCCAGTAGTACAATAAGCATGAAGATGCCCCACGCCACCGCAAAACCGGTGAGGAATGTACGCAGCTTGTTGCGCTTGATTGTACCGTATATTTCTTGCCAAAGGTCCAGCATAATGCGATAATTGATTTATGTGTTGATATGCTAATTTTTCATTTCATGAATCCGTCCTTGCCGAATGGTGATGCGTCATGATTTAGATTTTCTTCGATACTGCCTATCACGCCATCCTTAATGTGGATAATCTTATCCGTCTGGTTGGCTACGCCGCTTTCGTGAGTTACGACCACGATTGTCATTCCTGTTTTATGCAAGTCTTTCAGAATTTGCATCACCTCTACGGATGTCTTACTGTCGAGAGCGCCGGTCGGTTCATCGGCAAGGATGATTTGGGGTTGTGTGATCAGTGCGCGGGCAATGGCGACGCGTTGTTTCTGTCCGCCGGACATCTCGTTGGGCATGTGATGTGCCCACTCTTTCAGCCCCAGACGTTCCAGATATTCCAAGGCCATAGCATTACGTTTCCGGCGTCCTACTCCCTGATAAAAGAGTGGGAGGGCAACATTTTCTACTGCATTCTTGAAAGAGATCAGATTGAATGACTGAAAGATAAAGCCAATCATACGGTTACGGTACTCGGCTGCTTTGGTTTCACTCAGGTTCTTGATAAGTGTGCCGTTCAAGTAATATTCTCCGGTGTCATAACTATCCAGGATACCTAATATGTTAAGTAAAGTGGATTTTCCGGAACCGGACGCTCCCATAATGGATACGAACTCTCCTTTTTGAATGTCAAGGTTGATGCCTTTAAGAACGTGTAATGGAGCTCCGTTATTATAGGTTTTGTTAATGTCTTTTAGTTGTATCACGATTTTTCTGTTTATTGCTTTGTTCTTATTAATTTTGACTATTAGACGCAACAATGTTACGAAAAGTTGCAAATGGAGCAAAGTTTTTTAAAAAAAGATTTTGCAGTGTCGTTTTTCTTTGTGTAATTTGTACCATATAATGTTATAACTAACCCTTTAAACAAAAAAAGTAAATATCATGAATTCAAGCATGGAAAAACCCTATGTAGTGGGGATTGACATAGGCGGGACGAACACCGTCTTTGGCATCGTAGATGCGCGTGGCACTATTATTGCCACTGACTCAATTAAGACGGGAGCTTATGAACAGGCAGAAAATTACGTGGATGAAGTATGCAAAAAACTCCTTCCGTTGATTGTGGCAAATGGTGGCGTTGATAAGATAAAAGGTATCGGCGTAGGTGCTCCTAACGGTAACTATTATAACGGTACGATAGAATTTGCTCCTAACCTTCCCTGGAAAGGAGTAATCCCTCTGGCTGCTATGTTTGAAGAGCGTTTGGGTATTCCTACCGCACTGACCAATGACGCTAACGCCGCTGCTATCGGTGAAATGACTTATGGTGCCGCACGTGGCATGAAGGATTTCATTATGATTACTTTGGGCACAGGTGTAGGTAGCGGCATTGTTATTAACGGACAAATGGTATATGGACATGATGGTTTTGCCGGCGAGTTGGGACATACTATTATACGTCGTGAGAATGGTCGTATTTGCGGATGTGGGCGTCATGGTTGTTTGGAAACCTATTGCTCGGCTACCGGTGTAGCACGCACTGCACGTGAGTTCCTTACTGCACGTACCGAACCGAGTTTGTTGCGCTCTATTCCGGCAGAAGAGATCACATCTAAGGATGTATATGATGCAGCCGTACAAGGTGATAAACTGGCGCAGGATATTTTTGACTTCACCGGTACCATTTTAGGTGAGGCGCTTGCAGATTTTATCGCTTTCTCTAGCCCTGAGGCAATTATTCTGTTCGGTGGACTGGCTAAGTCCGGTGATTATATCCTCAAACCTATCCAAAAAGCTATCGATGATAATATCCTGACTATTTATAAGGGTAAGACAAAACTTATGGTATCTGAATTGAAAGATTCTGATGCTGCTGTACTGGGAGCCAGTGCATTGGGTTGGGAACTGAAAGGGCTTGAGTGATCCCTCGGATGAAAACAAATAGGAATATCCTCGTGCAGTTTTTTTGCGCGAGGATATTTTTATGCTGGATAAAGATGGAATTTGTGTAGCTGTATGGACTTGAGAATCTTTCTTCGGCAGAGACCTGAACATAAAAAAAGGAAACCGTTTAATGGTTTCCTTTTTTTATTTAGAAATAGGAGTTGGGGATTAACCGTTAACTCTTTTTTCTTTAATTCTTGCTTTCTTACCGGTAAGAGCACGCAGATAGTACAATTTAGCACGACGAACTTTACCCACTTTGTTCACTTCGATGCTGTCGATAGCCGGTGACTCAATCGGGAAAATACGTTCTACACCAATAGTACCAGACATTTTGCGTACAGTGAAACGCTTTTTGTCTCCATGTCCGGCAATCTTGATAACAACGCCACGATACAACTGTACGCGCTCTTTGTTACCTTCGACGATACGATATGCTACTGTAACAGTGTCACCTGCTTTGAAGCTCGGGTGTTGTTTGCCGGTAGCAAATGCTTCTTCTGCAATTTTAATTAAATCCATTGTTCTTATTATTAAATTGTTTGATCGTTACAACGCAACATACCAGGCTTCTCACTCTATGTCCTGACAGCGATTGCGCGAAAGCGGTGCAAAGGTAGAGTTTTTCTTTTGATTGACAAAGAGATGTGAGTTTTTCTTTTTATATTTGTAGCAATTTAAAATGGATAAATATGAAAAATAGTTATTTTAAATTCGTTTCCGGAGCAGCATTGGCAGTGGCGTTTTCGTTGGCATCTTGCCATTCTGTTTACGATGTAACGAAGGTGGAAGGGCGTATGCAGCCGATAGACTCTGTGTATGATGTCAATCCTGACGCGGAAGCTGTGGCGTTGCTCGCTCCTTATAAAGCAAAGATAGACAGCATGATGTACCGGGTGGTAGGTACTGCAGAGATGTCCATGGATAGGGGTATTCCAGAAAGCCTTCTTTCCAACCTTGTGGCCGACGTGCTGCGCGGGGCGGCGGTGCAAGTGCTTGGAAAACCTGCCGATATGGGTCTTGTGAATATAGGAGGATTGCGTAATGTGCTTACGGAAGGGCCTGTTACTTGCGGTAACATCTATGAAATATTACCGTTTGAGAACTCACTTTGTGTAGTGACTTTGAAAGGAGCTGATCTGAATCATTTATTTGAGAATATAGCGGCGTGCGGCGGCGAAGGGGTCAGTGGAGTGCAGTTGCATATTACTAAAGATGGCAAATTGCTGCGGGCCACAGTAGCCGGTAAGCCGGTTGTTGAAGATCGAATGTATACAGTTGCTACTATCGACTATTTGGCCGACGGCAACGATGGTATGACTGCCTTGATCCGGGCAGAGAAAAGAGAATGTCCTCAAGGTGCGACTCTACGTTCTCTATTCATGGATTATGTAGAGCGGCAGACGGCAGAAGGGAAGAAGATTACTTCTCGCATGGAGGGAAGGATCACAGTGGAAGATTAAAGTTTGAAAACTAAAAAATGAGAAATCGATGAAACGTATATCTATATATTGCTTGCTGATACTTTGCGTATCGTTGGCAGCATCGGCGCAGCGGACTAAGCAACTGACAATCCTGCATACCAGTGACACTCATAGTCGTATTGAACCAATTGACTCGCATGCAGCCGACCAGTATGCCGGTATGGGCGGTGTGGTACGTCGTGCCACTTTTTTGAAAGATTATCGTGCCAAACATCCTGATGTACTGCTTTTTGATTGCGGTGACATTTCACAAGGTACTCCTTATTACAATCTTTTTCAGGGTGAGGTGGAAGTTAAAATGATGAATCTTATGGGCTATGATGCCATGACTATCGGTAATCATGAATTTGATTTCGGTCTGGACAACATGGCACGTTTGTTTCGTATGGCCGATTTTCCGGTGGTGTGTGCCAATTATGATGTTACCGGAACTGTCCTTGAGGGTCTGGTGAAACCTTATGTTGTGTTGAATCGCAATGGAATGAAAATCGGTGTGTTTGGTTTGAGCCCTAAAATGGAGGGGTTGGTACAGGCTGATAAATGTGAAGGTATTGTGTACAATGACCCAATTGCTGTGGCACAGAAAATTGCCGATCGTTTACGGACAAAAGAGGGGTGTGATGTCGTTGTTTGTCTTTCCCACCTCGGTTTTCGTATTAAGAATGGGGTTTGCGACGAGAAACTGGCGGCGGAAACCAAAGGCATTGATGTCATTTTGGGTGGGCATTCTCATACCTTTATGGAGAAGCCTGCTTTTTTCCTGAATGCCGAGGGCAAAAGTATTCCGGTATTGCATACGGGTAAGAATGGTATTTTTGTTGGAGAATTGGATTTGACATTATCTGAGGAGGAGTAGATGAAAAGGCTGTTACTGTTTGTTCTGATTATAATGGGATTTTGCGGACGTTTTGCTTCGGATGCAAAACGCTGTCCGGTGGCACAGGTAGTTGTGGAACCCGTAGAGCCTTTGTTGGTACGTCCGGTGCAGGATGACATGCAATGCAGGCTGTGGGTAGACTCTGTGTTAGATAGGCTAAGTCTGAAAGAACGTGTAGGGCAGCTTTTTATTTATACAATTGCGCCTCATCAGGATAAAAGTAACAGGGAATTGTTGCGTAAGGTTATTGAAGACTATAAAGTTGGAGGCCTGTTGTTTTCGGGTGGCTTGATGCAAAACCAGGTTATGCTGACAAATGAGGCGCAACGTATGGCAGATATTCCTTTACTGATAACATTTGACGGAGAATGGGGGCTTTCCATGCGTCTGAGGGATACTCCCGCTTTTCCGAAGAATATGGTACTGGGGTGTATACAGAATGATAGCTTGCTTTATGAATATGGGCGTGAAATGGCAAGGCAGTGCAAGGAACTCGGCGTACAGGTAAATTTTGCTCCTGTGGCAGATGTCAATATCAATCCGAAAAATCTGGTTATCAACACCCGTTCTTTCGGTGAAGATCCGGTAAACGTAGCTAATAAGGTTATCGCTTATGCCAGAGGGCTGGAGGACGGGGGAGTACTGTCGGTAGCCAAACATTTTCCCGGTCATGGAGATACGGATGTAGATTCGCATAAGGCGCTTCCTGTCCTGACTTTCACACGCGAGCGTTTGGATAGCGTGGAGCTGTATCCTTTTAAGAAAGTGATTGAGGAAGGGTTAGGCGGCATTATGGTGGGACATTTGGAAGTTCCGGCTTTCGAGAAGGAGCCTGGATTACCTTCTTCGCTTTCCCGTAAAGTGGTTTATGATTTGCTGATGCGCGAATTAAAGTTCCGAGGGCTTGTCTTTACGGATGCTCTGGCAATGAAAGGGGTTTCGAATAATGGAACACTCTGTTTGAAAGCGCTGAAAGCTGGGCATGATTTGTTACTTGTTCCCCGGCGTATCAAAGAAGAAGTAGATGCTGTGTTGGCTGCCGTAAAACGTGGTGAACTGTCAGAACAGGCAATAGAAGAGAAGTGTCGCAAAGTGCTGACTTATAAATACGCTTTGGGACTGAATAAGAAGCCGATGGTCCGTCTCTCAGGTCTGGATATGCGGATTAATACACCTTATACGCGCGATTTGATTCGCCGTTTGAAGGTGGCGGCTATTACCGTACTGAGTAATCCGACGGAGGTATTGCCACTGGATCCGGATATTAAGGATGTTGCTGTGTTGAACGTCGGTACGGCTGCGGAGATACAGCCTTTTATCAAACAGCTTTCTGAATATACGCATCCGGTAGAGTTCCGGTTGGAGAAAGATTTGTCAGGTGCCGGGCGCAAGGCTTTGAGGGATAAATTGTCGAAGTATAAACGTATTTTAGTATGCGTGACTGAGCAACGCTTGGCGGCTTATCAGTCTTTCTTTGCGGAGTTTACACCGGATACTCCGGTAGTATATGTCTTTTTCATTCCCGGTAAGCAGTTGTTGCAAATACATCAGGGCATATCTGCTTCCAAAGCGGTGGTTTTGGCACATTCTTCTGATGATGAAGTGCAGCGGCAGGTTGCTAAGGTTCTCTATGCGGATGCTACGGCGGACGGCAGACTGTCGGCAAGTATCGGTAGTTTGTTTACTGCTGGAGATGGGACGAATATCTGTTCTCAGACAGAGCCTCACTTTGTCCCCGAAGAGCATGGAATGGATTCCCGCTTATTGGCGCGGATTGATACGATTGCTTGGGAAGGCATACGGGAAGGTGCTTATCCTGGATGCCAGGTTGTTATTTTGAAAGACGGAAAAGAAATGTACAATAAAGCCTTTGGAACTTATACATGGAATACAGCCCGGAACAAGGATGTATTTCCGGTGACACCGACTTCTGTGTATGATGTTGCTTCTTTAACCAAAACGACGGCTACTTTATTGGCTGTAATGAAGCTTTATGACAAGGGACGCTTGAACTTGACAGATCGTGTGTCTGATTATCTTCCTTACCTGAAAGATACGGATAAGAGTAATATCACTGTCAGGGAATTGCTGTTCCATCAGTCAGGATTGCCTTCTACTTTGTTGTTCTATCAGGACGCCATTGACAAGGATAGTTATAACGGTACTTTATTTAAGTCTCGGCCGGACAAACAACACTCCGTTCGTATTGGACAGCAGACATGGGCTAACCCTAAGTTCCATTTCCGTCAGGGGCTGACTTCGAAAGTGCGTACTGACGAATGCACTTTGCAGGTTTGCGACAGCCTTTGGTTGAACGAGTCTTTCAAAAAGGAATATCTTCAAAAAATTGTTGATACTCCTTTAAAAGACAAACGGTACCGTTACAGTTGTGTTGGTTTTATCCTTTTGCAACAACTGGTTGAGATACGCGCAGGAATACCTATGGACGAATTTCTGAAACAGGAGTTTTATGCGCCAATGGGGTTGAAGCGTACCGGATACCTACCGTTGGATTTTTTGCCCAAAGAGGATATTGTCCCCTCTTCTGTTGATCCTTTCTTAAGGAAAACTACTCTACAAGGGTTTGTACACGATGAGTCTGCTGCTTTTCAGGGTGGTGTATCGGGTAATGCGGGATTATTTTCTACGGCAGAGGAAGTGGCGCAGATTTATCAGATGTTGCTGAATAATGGTGAATTGAATGGAAAACGTTATTTGAGTAAGGAAACTTGTAAGGTTTTCACTACTACGGTCGCTAAAAACAGCCGTCGTGGCTTAGGATTCGATAAACCGGATGTGCAGAATCCGCTGAAAAGCCCCTGTGCTCCTTCTGCTCCGGTATCGGTGTACGGACATACAGGTTTTACCGGTACCTGTGCATGGGTGGATCCTGATAATGGTTTGGTTTATGTATTCCTTAGTAATCGCATTTATCCGAATGTGTGGAATTCGAAGTTGCTAAAGCTGGATATCCGAGGAAAAATACAAGAAGCGATGTATCAGGCGGTGTTGAAGTAAGGTCATCATATCTTAATAAAAGAAGTAGGAGCCGATGTTGTAATAATAGCATCGGCTCCTTTTTTGAAACAATTAATTTATTCTGTTAAGCTTTAGGTGTGTATGTTAGAATGCGATACCAATGCGTAAACCTACATTGTTCATTCCGTCTACGCTATAAGTGAAGAGATCACCTTTGTTTGTTCCGTAACTATAATAGGCGGCAAAATGCAAGCCCGGACCATAAGCCCATGGATAAACATTAAAGCCGATTTCCGGAGATACATAGAAACCCCATGTATCTTCATTGGCTTCAAATGCGTTGAAGGTAGATTTCAACTGGGCATATTGTGCACCGAGTTTTACGCCTACATACGGTTGGAATGCACCGCCGCGGTTCCAGGCATAACGTGTGGCAAGGCCGAAAGGCAACTGGAATACGGTATGCTGTTGGTCTGTATTCAAACTGCCGCTTTCACCAACCGGTAAAGTCTGACGGTCAAAATATTCATGATTACTGTGATAAGAAAGGAAACCTCCTAAAGCAAAGTTTGACGTCAGGAAGTAACCGCCTTCAAAGTTCATACCCCAACCGCTAGCCTTATCGGCAAAGTGATTGTTTAAAGGAAAGTTGAACTGCCAGTCGATGTTGGCATAACCGTTATCGGTCATTTGTGCCTTTGCCGGCATGGCAAAGACAAGGGCAAGGGCGGCGATAGCAAATGCCCTCAAAGATATATATTTCAATGTTTTCATACTTGTTCTTGTTTTATAAATTCAACAATGGCTTTCTAAGATAGGAATAGTTTATTACTTATCTGGGCTGAGCACTCATCCTGTTGAGATAGGCAGATTGTGTAAAGGCTTGGTTTACGCCCTCTACCGCCATCTTAGTATTGAAGGACGTTGAACCGCTCAATAGTCCGCTCATGTAGCTGGTCCACAGGACAGGAAGTTTCTCTTTCTCGCCTTGAGGAGCGTTGAGGTTCAGTAATTCGGTGATGAAGGAACCGGTACTATAAGCATAGTTTACGGCGTATGGATAATACCAACCACCCCAGTTACCCCAATAAGGGGCATCCCAATAGCCTGGATAGTTCCACCACCATTCGGGGCGTCCGTAGTCTGTAAAGTAGTAAGTGCTTTTTACGTAGCTGACCTGCAAGCCGAGATCTGCTGTTTCACGTTTGTCTACACGAACGTAACCGCGGTTGTTCATATTAGTAACGTATGCGCTGAGGATTTCCTGTGCACTTTCGTCTTTCCAGTATTCGGCATCTTTACTGTTTCCGATAACAAGGATGCTGTCCGGTAAGTAGTAAGTTTCAAAAGCTTTGAAGTCTGCTTTCGTGTCATAATTGGTATAAACCAGATACTTGCTGTCCAGCTTATCCATGTCAGGGTCTTTTTCGCAAGAAACAAATGCTATTGCGAAGACCGCTAATAATAAAGGAATAAATTTCTTCATACTTCTATAATTGTTTAGGTTAAATATAAATTCCTGCCCTATTGGTACCTTAGGCTTTTGGAGAAAGAACAAGATAAAAAATAAAAGGTTCAAAAATAGATGTGTTAAATGTGTAGCACAGGCTATAATGAAGCTGATATATTCTCTTTTTATTCAGATGGGTATAAATACCTTTTCAGGTTATCATGGTCAGTTCGTTGACATAACTGTGCCATAGGTATGGCATTATTGTGCCAACGAATAGGCATTATTGTGCCAAATAAGTGGCACAATAATAATTCAAGGCAGTGGAATTGATTGGTTTTAAATAACCGTTACCGCTTTGGGACTGATTATATCAAAAAGACTATCTCAATTTTCATTTTGAGATAGTCTCTTTCATAGCATACAAGGGTATTGGCAACTATTTTACAATCTGATAAATGTTTTTTAATTCTTCTGCAGAGAAAGCGGTATTATCAATCGCTTTCAGATTATCTGCTAATTGTCCAACAGAACTGGCTCCGATAATCACCGAGGTCACCAAGTCGTCTTTCAGTATCCATGCAAGCGCCATTTCGGCAAGTGTCTGACCGCGACGGATGGCGAGTTCATTCAGTGCTTTTATCTTTTTCAAGACTTCATCTGTCAGCGCTTCTTTTTTAAGGAAGCCGCCTTTGGCGATGCGTGAATTATCGGGAATACCGTTCAGGTAGCGGTTGGTAAGCAATCCTTGTGCCAAAGGGGAGAAAGCGATGAATCCTGTACCGTTTTCTTTGGCTTGCCTCAGGATACCTTCTTCTTCCGGTTCGCGGTTAAACAGATTGTATTTACCTTGATGGAGTAGGCAGTGCACATCCCGTTCTTCCAAGTATTTATATGCTAATTCTGCTTTGTCTTTAGGGTATTTGGAAATACCGATGTATAGCGCTTTACCTTGCCGTACGATGTCAACGAGTGTTTGAAGTGTCTCTTCAAGAGGGGTGTTGGGGTCGTAACGGTGGGTATAGAAGATGTCTACATATTCGAGGTTCATCCGCTTTAAACTTTGGTTGAGGCTGCTCATCAGTGATTTTCGGGAACCCCAATCACCGTAAGGACCCGGCCACATTTCATGTCCCGCTTTGGTAGAAATGAATAATTCATCCCGGTAGGGCATAAATGATTTCTTCATAATCATACCGAATGTTTCTTCTGCAGAGCCGCAGGAAGGACCGTAATTGTTGGCAAGGTCAAAATGGGTGATACCCTTGTCGAATGCATAATGTGCCATTGATAGCGAGTTGGCGAAGGTATTGACATCGCCGAAGTTGTGCCATAGTCCTAAAGATATTTCAGGTAGAAGGATACCGCTCTTTCCGCAACGGCGGTATTTCATACCGCTTTCATATCTGCTGGGGGCGGGGGAATAGATGGGATTTATCATGTCTGTTGGTTTTAGTTAGACTTTATATTATATAAGGTTGTGAAAACAGTAAAGGCAAAAATAATAATTTCTTTGAAGTTGCTTGTGCTGTTTTGCAATAATAAATAGTTAAAAGGATTCTAATTGATATCGGAATGAAAATAATGGTTATATTTGTGCCATATGATACTTTTTTAGCTAATCGAAATGGAAAACTCAAACTACATTATGAGGGAGATAACTCCTTTATCTGAACGTGATTGTTTTTATATTGCAGACCGTCGCAAAACGGAATTTACTTATCCTATTCATTGTCATGCTGAATATGAGTTGAACTTTACGGAACATGCTTCCGGAGTACGTCGGGTTGTTGGTGATTCTTCTGAGGTTATAGGAGATTACGATTTGGTCTTGATTACAGGTAAGGAGTTGGAACATGTTTGGGAACAGCATGAGTGTACGTCGAAAGACATCCGTGAAATAACAATTCAGTTTTCCTCGGATCTTTTCTTTAAGGATTTTATTAATAAGAATCAGTTTGGTAGCATTCGCCAGATGTTAGAAAAAGCACAATGTGGTATTAGTTTCCCTATGCAAGCTATTATGAAAGTCTATAACTGGCTGGATAAATTGGCATCTGAAGAACAAGGATTTTATGCGGTAATGAATTTTCTTCGAATACTTTATGAATTATCTCTGTATGATGACGTAAAGGTACTTTCCAGTTCCTCATTTGCAAAGATTGATATTTTTTCAGACAGTCGCCGCGTACAAAAAGTGCAGAAGTATATTTCAGAGCATTATCAAGAAGATGTTCGTCTGGCAGATATGGCGGATATGGTAGGGATGACCCCTGTATCGTTTAGCCGTTTCTTTCATTTACGTACGGGTAAAACCCTTTCTGATTATATTATTGATATCCGTTTAGGATTTGCTACACGGTTATTGGTTGATTCAAGTCAGACTATCGCTGAAATTTGCTATGATTGTGGGTTTAATAATTTATCTAACTTTAATAGGATGTTTAGGAAGAAAAAGGGATGTTCTCCTAAGGAATTTCGTGAAAATTATAGAAAGAAGAAGATTATTATATAATAAATGAAATCTAGCAAAAGATTGGAACTGGACCTTTGAAATCTGGTAAAAAGAGATATGGTTTTAATGTAGATTAGTTTTAGATAACAATATTATCATACTCATATTGAATTAATTTTTCTGACAGAAGATTAGCATGTGATAAAATAGTATCATTCTATTCTTTTTAAATGCGGTAGCTTTGTACTGTCATTAAAATTAATATTATGAAATACTTCTATTTATTTATTCTATTGTTTTTGTTAGGAGCTTGTACGTCAAAAACAGACAGGCAATCTTTTATAAAAGTTGATGCTAATGGACAGTTTATACGTAATGGTAAACCCTATTACTTTATAGGTACAAATTTTTGGTATGGAGCGATTCTTGCTTCGGAAGGAGAAGGAGGAGATCGTGAGCGTCTTCATAAAGAATTGGATTTTATGAAAAGTATTGGAATCGACAACTTACGTGTTTTGGTAGGGGTCGATGGTGAAAATCCAATAAGAAACCGTATACTACCTGCTTTGCAGAAAGAGCCAGGTATTTATAACGATACAATTTTGTCAGGATTGGATTACTTGATGAATGAATTACGCAGACGTGATATGACTGCCGTACTCTTTCTGAATAATTCATGGGATTGGAGCGGGGGATATTCTATGTATTTGAAATGGGCTGGATATGGGGAGCCACCAGTACCTGAAATAGATGGTTGGCCTGCATATATGGAGTATGTGAAAAAGTTCCAGCAGTCAGATAGTGCTAAAGTTTTGTTTCGCAAACATGTTGATTTTATAGTACAGAGAACGAATCGTTATAATCAGTTAAGATATGTCGATGATCCTACAATTATGGCATGGCAAATAGGGAATGAACCTCGGGCTTTCTCTGAAAAAAATAAGAATACTTTTTTGTATTGGATGTCTGATGTGGCTGCCCAAATTAAATTATTAGACCCTAATCATATGGTGTCTTCAGGAAGTGAAGGATTACAAGGATGCGAAAAAGATATTGCTTTATTTGAGAAGATTCATGCAGATTCTAATATAGATTATTTGAATATTCATATTTGGCCTTATAATTGGGGATGGGTGAAAGCCGATAGTTTGAAAGAACTTTTACTAGAAGCTAAAAATAAGACTAAAGCATATATTGATAAACATATAGCAGTAGCAGAAAAGTATGCTAAGCCTATTGTTCTAGAAGAGTTTGGATATCCTCGTGATAATTTTAGTTTTATCAAAAATACACCTACGACGTTACGTGATGAGTATTATCGTTATGTATTTGATTTAGTTCATAAGGCAAAAAAACATAATGGGCTTTTGGCAGGATGTAATTTTTGGGCATGGGGTGGCTTTGCCAATCATACATTGGGACACATATTTTGGGAGAAAGGAGATGATTATATGGGAGACCCTGTACAAGAAGAACAAGGATTAAATTCTGTTTTTATAACAGATTCTACCATGAAGATTATAAGTGAAGCTAATGAACAATTAAAATAGGATTAATGAAGAGAGATGTCACTATTTTATTCTTTTTGATTAGTTGATAGTACTGAATATATGAGAACTCTTTTATTACTAATTAATATAATTCACTTGTATTATCATCAGATAAAATAATATCATTATCTCTTATTCTTAACTTCTATTTTTGTATCCGGAATAATATCATAAATTATTAATCATCTAATAAATCACAGTATGAATTTGAATTTAAAAAAAGGCGTGTTGTTAACGCTTGGCTTTTTAATCGTTAGTCCATTTACGGCACGAATGTATGCTGCTCCTGTGATTGCTATGGAAATAACACAGCAGACTAAAAAAATTACAGGTCAGATAGTTGATGTATCTGGGGAACCGATTATTGGAGCTAATGTTGTAGAAGAAGGTACAACAAATGGTGTCATAACAGATGTGAATGGAAATTTTGTATTAACGATACAAAAAGATGCGGTGCTTATAGTTTCTTATATCGGTTATATTTCTCGACAAGTAGAAACAAAAGGTACAACCGATTTTAAGATTGTTTTAAAAGAAGATACAGAAGTATTAGAGGAAGTGGTAGTTGTTGGCTATGGCTCAATGAAAAAAAGCGATTTGACAGGCTCTGTATCTCGAGTGAATTCTGAAGATATGAAATTGCTTTCTACTTCTGATGTGACTTTAGCAATGCAAGGCCGAGTACCAGGAGTGTCTATTACTGCAAACTCTGGTGAACCTGGAGCTGGTGCAAAAATAAGAATTCGCGGTGTGGGCACAATTAATAATTCTGATCCTCTTTATATTGTCGATGGTTTTCCTGTGGATAATATATCTCATCTTTCTGCTAATGATATTGAGAGTATTGAAGTTTTGAAGGATGCGTCAGCGACTGCTATTTATGGCTCAAGAGGAGCTAATGGTGTTATTATGGTGCAAACGAAATCTGGCTCACAAGAACGTCCGGCAACAGTAAGCGCTAATGCCTATGTTAGTTTTTCTAAGGTTGCAAACCGTATAGATATGGTGAATGCGACAGAATACGCTTTATTAAAAACAGAATCTTATACAAATGCCGGACGCACGTTAGATGCAGATATGGATGCAATTTTTTCTGAAGTATTAAAGCAAAAGGCTGTTGGAACTGACTGGCAGGATGAGGTTTTCCGGACCGGTATAGCTCAAAATTATAATGTAAATGTCTCTGGTGGTGGAAAGAAGAACTCTTATGATATAGGTATTACGTGGTCTAGAGAAGAGGGAACTGTAAAAAATACTCAAATGGATAAGTTGTTGATACATGCAAATAATGAGTATAAATTCAACGAACATATTCGTGTAGGTGTAGATTTGTTTTATCACAATTATTCGAAAAATGGAAATAGTAATGATTTTTATTCCGGTTCTCTAACTTCTGCTCTAAAAACAGACCCTATATCTGCTGCATGGGATAAGGACAGGGAATTTTTTGGCGAGGTTTATTTTACGTATGGTACTAATCCGGCTTTTTCTGCTTATAGAAATCAATATAAAGAGAGTTCATCACATAGTTTTTTGCTGAATTCATTCTTGCAGATTGACGATATAGGGTTAAAAGGCTTGTCTTTCCGAGCTCAATTTGGGTCACGTCTTGCTTTTGCAAAAGACCGAGATTATTCTCCTGAATACTATATTACTGCTAACCAAAAGAACGACCAAAGTTCTTTATATGAAAAAAGAGCTGAGACTTTAGATTGGTCAACAACAGAATATTTTAGTTATCAGAATAAGTTTGGTGTACATGCTTTAAACTTGACTTTGGGCTTTGAGGCACAAAAATTCCGTAGTGAAGACATGGCCATTACGGTATATGATGTTCCTGAAGATTATAATATGAGGTATATTAGTGCTGCAGGAGATAAGACAGCTTTTCAAGCTTCTGGCGCTGCTAACCATTCTGCATTAGTTTCTTATTTCTTTAGAGGAAATTATAATTATGATAATCGTTACTTGTTTACTGCAACAGTAAGAGCAGATGGAACTTCCCGCTTTTTAGATCGGTGGGGGTACTTCCCCTCTTTTTCTATGGGGTGGAATATTTATCAGGAGAAGTTTTTTAGAGAAAATGGTATAGCGGATATTTTCTCTCAATTAAAATTGAGAGCTGGTTGGGGACAAGTTGGTAATCAAGGAAGTGCCGGATATCATGATTATGTGGCGTTAATGAATAATGGATATACTTCTGTAATTGGTGGCACTGCTGTGGATGGTGCTATTCAAGAAACAGTTGCAAATAGAGAACTCTCTTGGGAAACGGCAGAGCAATATAACATTGGCTTGGACTTTGGACTTTTAGAGAATCGTTTCTCTGGTAGTGTTGATTATTTCATTAGGAAAACAAATGATATGATATTAGCGACTCCGATTCCAATGTATGTAGGTATGTGGAAACCAAGAACAAATGTTGGCTCTTTGCAAAATAAAGGGGTTGAGTTTAATTTAAATTATGGTGATACTCATAAAGGTTTACAATACAACGTCGGATTTAATATGGCATTTATTAAAAATGAAGTTACTAATATTGGCGGTGGTGATCCTATTTATGGGGGGAATGTCAGTAAGGTAGGTGAAGTGACTCGTACTGAAGTTGGTAAAGAGATAGCCTATTTTTATGGATTGAAAACAGATGGCGTATTCCATACAGAAGAAGAATTAAATGCTTATGTGAATAAAGACGGTAAGAGAATACAACCTAATGCGGGATTGGGCGATGTGAAATTTCTTGATTTAAACGGAGATGGTTCTATTGATGGGGATGATCGTGTTTATTTAGGAAGTGCAATGCCCGATTTTACTTATGGATTTTCTGGAAGTTTGGCTTATAAGGGCTTTGATTTGAATCTTTTTCTGCAAGGAAGTTATGGTGCTGAGATTGTGAATGGAATGTATAATACTTTGCATAGTACCGATATGTTGGAATATAGTGTATGTAGAGATATGCTGAATCGTTGGACTACCGATAATCCTTATTCAAATACTCCTCGTCTGCATGCTTCGGACCCTAATAAAAATACACAATTCTCTGATCTATATGTTGAAAACGGTTCTTACTTGAGAATTAAAAACATACAATTAGGTTACACACTTCCGAACACTTTGACTCAAAAGTGGCATATTAATAATTTGCGTGTTTACGTGTCTGCAGATAATGTTTATACGTTTACAAAATATAGTGGTTTCGATCCTGAGATCGGTGATTTAAATGGCTCTCCTTTAGGGGCTGGAGTAGATTTGGCAACTTATCCTGTACCTCGTGTCTTTTCTGTAGGATTTAACCTTCAATTTTAAAACATAGAAAGATGAAAAATATATTATTGATTTTAGTTTGTTCTTTATTCTTTTATTCTTGTGAAGATTTTTTAAATCTGAAACCTCAAGGTATGGAGAACAGTGATAATTATATGAATACGGAAGATAATGCGATTCGTGTAGTAAATGGCATGTATGACTTATTGGGACAATCCGAAGGAAAAGCACCTGATGGGCGTTGGCTGGATCATCATTATGAATTCTTTTTAGGTAGTATGGTTACGGATGATTCGGAAAAAGGAAGTAAACCATCGGATGGTGGTGGACTGATTGAGTTATTAAATTGGTCTATTAATCCTAGTACAACTTTATGTAATGCTTTTTGGATTCATGGTTATTGGGGAGTATCTAGGGCTAATTATGTGTTGGCTAATTTACCAAATTCTCCTATTGATGATGCGTTAAAGAATAGATTAATGGGAGAGGCATATTTTATGCGTGGATATTGGTATTTTTATTTACTGAAACATTTTGGTGGTGTACCACTTTTTGATAAACCTGTACAGCCTTCTCAATATGGTAAAATTAGCAGGGCTACATTACATGAAACTTTTGTGCAAATAGAAAAAGATTTATCTGAGGCAATAAAGTTACTGCCAGAACGTAGCGAGTACGCTGCTACCGATATGGGACGTGCGACGAAAGGGGCGGCACGTGGATATATGGCACGTGTTTTATCGTATCAATTAGGAATTGATTCAGAATGTGATAAAACGTGGCAGGATGTTTATGACCAAACATCAGCTATCATAACATCTGGAGAGTATAAACTGGTTTCTAATTTTGCAACTTTATTTGAGGAAGAAAATAAAAACACAGAAGAATCTATTTTTGAGATTCAATGTTTGGAAGGTACTGCTTACGATGCTCCTGCATCATTAGGTACAGCGTACTATTATTTTCAAGCGAATCGTGTTGAGAACAAAGGAGCAAATAGTGGTTATGGCTTTAATAATCCTACGGAAGATTTGGTACAAGCATTTGACCCGACAGATCCTAGATTATCATGTACGGTTTATGGTATAGGATATAATTCTGGTATTTTATATGGTACAAAGTTAAAATATGATCGTACTCAGCAAAGTACGAATTATTTTAATAGGAAAGCTGCTTTGGCAGAAAAACCCAATATTTCAAAATCCAGTAATCGAAATGTACTGTTAATGCGTTATGGTGAAATTTATTTAATTCATGCAGAAGCATGTTTTTACCTAAATAAAGAAGAAGAAGCTCGTGAATATATAAATTATATCAGGTCACGTGCTCGTCAAAGTACATTATGTCGTGGTTTTAATGAAGGAGATCCAACCGGATATCCTGCTTTGGTGAGTGTTCCTAATCTACCGGATATTACTTCTACAGGAGAAGAACTATTACATGCAATTTGGCATGAAAGAAGATTAGAATTGGCAATGGAGAACTTGAGAGGATGGGATTTAATACGCACAGGGAGATTCTTGGATGTAACTAGTAAAGTAAAGGATACAGATCGGTTGAACAATACAGGTAATGACGAACCTCGTTATCCTAATTATAGAGAAAATTGCTTGCGTCACTGCATTCAAGGAAAAGATGGAATTTATATTCCGGTGTTACCTTTGCCTCTATCTGAGGTTCAAAGTTGGGGATTGGAACAGAATCCGTATTAATAAAAATAAAAGAGATAATTATGAAATATAATCGAATTGTAATAAATATATTATTGTCCATTTGTTTTTTAGTAGGATGTGATGATAAGGAGTTCGGTGAGGACTATGATTTAACTTTGCCAGTATCAGTAATTACAGATATAAAGCCTGTAACTGAATACATTGATGGAGAGGTAATATTGACAGGAGAAAATTTGGATGATGTTACATCTGTATTTTTAGGAAATGTTTCTTGTGAAATATTAGAGGTTCAGGAAAATGGTCTGAAAATAAAGATTGATCGTTCTGCAGAAAGGAATAAAATATCTATAATAAATAAGTATAAGAAAGAATTTGAGTCATCTCAATATTTTACTCCACTTTATTATGATGTGGAAATCACTTCATGGCCTTCCAAATTAGAGAGAGGTAAAACATTCTCTATTCAAGGTAAAAATGTGGATTTAATTACTAAAGTTCAAATTAATGGTACAGATGTAGAACGCGCAGGGAATGCTACCTCACAAAAAGCAACGTACTCTTTAAAGGGACTTTCATTAGATGCTACTGCTGTTATTACAGTAAAAACCCGTACCAATCAAGTTTTGGTATCTAATAGTATTGAGGTGGTGGAACCTAGTGATGCTTTTGTTCCTTCATCTTCTATTTGGCTTTGTGATTTTGATAATATTATTCCAGCAATTGTTGAGGGTAATCCTTCTGGTGCTGGAGCTGCCTATGAAGCTGGGATGAATTTGAGTAGAATAACAGGAGCATTTGGTAGTTATTATACAGTAAAAGCTCCTTTGGGTAATGCTTGGAATGGGGTTTATCAAGAATTAGTTTGTAATAATAATGGGAAAGGATTCGATTTGAGTGGTTTTGCTAAACCTTATATTACTTTCTTGGTGAACACTAATGGTAAGCAAGGTTATTTTAATCCTAGATTAACTGTTAATGGACAAAGTAGTGATAAGCATTTTACTGGGCAAAGTGGTGAATATAGTGATAATTATAAGTTTATAACTAATGGTTGGGAATGGAGATCATACGACCTTACTGAAATGGGATTTGATGTGAGCGGAGTAGTAGAGTCTATTGATTTATTGATACGAGGAGCAAATGTTGGGAATAATAATTCAGAAGCTTTTGAGGTGAACATAGATCAGGTTATGATAACAGACGGAACACTGCTTCCAACGGTTCTTTGGGATTTTAGTACTAAACCTGTTATAGTAGGTGGAAGCGGGGAATTAAATAGTGGAACAGGCGTGACAACTGCTGGAGAGGGGGACCATTATCTTACAATAAAGTCGGCTGATGTTGTAAAGTGGGCTAGTTTGGGTAAAATAACAAAAGAAAATATTAGTGCAGAAAAATATGCTAATTCTTTATATGTAAATTTCTTAGTGAATACGGGTATAGATGGCGCTGAAGGATATGCACAGTTGATTTTCTTGCAAAATAATAGTGAATTAGGCAAGCACTTTAAAGGTGAAAATGTATATGGTGATAATTATAAATTTGCCTCTACACATGGAAATTGGGAGTGGCGCTCTTATCAAATTGATCCTAAAGCTATGGAATTATGGAGTGGTGAAGCTACAGAACTTGATTTGATGTCACCTTTCGATTTAACGGTAGAGTTCAAGACCGGAAATGTTCAAGGAAAATATGAACTTAATATAGATTATGTTGTATTAACGGCTGCACCGCTTGATAATAAATAATAGTTGCAAGGTGGGGAGTATCTCCCCACCTTATGATTGACCTTTAATAATATTATAATATGAAATTAATCAGTATAATAATTACGTTATTGTGGATAACTACGGCTGTTCATGCAGAAAAAATAGAAGGTTATGTGTTTGCTGATACAAATAATAATGGAAAGTTAGATAATGGCGAGCTTGGAATTTCAGGAGTGTGGATTTCTAACCAACGTGATTTTGTTCAATCAGATAAAAATGGATTTTACGAAATAGAGAAACTTGAAAATAGATTGGTTTATGTCGTTAAACCTGCTACTTATAGCGTAAAAAATTATTATTGCCCTATAGATGAAACTGTAAAGAACTTTGCTCTTATCCCTAAACAGAAAAAAGATACTTTTGAAATTTTGGTCGTTGGTGATCCACAGATGAGAATAGAAAAGACTTTACATGCATTTCAAGAAGATATTGTTACGGAGATGTTAAATTACAACCCTGAATTCTCAATAATTTTAGGTGATATTGCTGATAATGACTTAACGATGTATTCTGCAGCAAAGGATATTGTAAATACATTACCATATCCTGTGTTTCCGGTTTTGGGAAACCATGACGTAAACTATAAAGCTGCTTCAGCAGATCAAGAGGCAGATGTTTTTCAGCAGTGGTGGGGACCTGATTATTATACCTTTAATGAAGGAGATGTACATTTTGTAGTACTTAATAATATATTGTATAAAGGATGGGATGTGAATAATAATAAGCAAGGAGATTATTTTGGAGGTATTTCTGAGATACAATATGAATGGTTGAAAAAGGATCTCAGTTTAATACCCAAAGAACAATTGGTAGTATTATGCATGCATATTCCATTGTTGGAGCGATATACTTATCCAAAAGAAATACAACGTATATTTTCTTTGTTGGAGAAACATAATCATATATTAGCTTTATCTGGTCATTTGCATACGATAGAAAACTATTTCTTTGATACTAAAACTGGATGGAAATATCCTCAACCTTTTCAGAATATAACAGTTGGAGCAGCTTGTGGTGGCTGGTGGTGTGGCCCTATGGATGAGCGTAGTTTGCCTGTTTCTACATGTACGGATGGCTCTCCAAATGGTTATTTTAAATTCTCTTTTATAGGAAATAAATATTCTTATGATTTTATTCCTGCCAATCATCGTACTGATTTTCAGATGAGAATAGTATATGATGAAAATAAAGAATTACTATATACAAATGTTTTCTCTGCAACTGTTAATGCTGTGGTTAAAGTTATATTGGAGGATGGACGTGAATTGGTGATGGAGAATGTAAAAGAACGTGATCCTTTTATCTTATCAACATATAAACAAAGATATAATTATGATAATTGGCAACCAAAAGTTGAGGAAACACAACATTTATGGAAATTGCCTTTACCGGATTTAGGTAAAGGGGTACATCGTTTAACTATAGTTGTTACAGACTCTGATAGCAAACAGTATGTTGGGTATAAATTGATAAAAACAGAGTGATGAGAGTTTATATTATTGAGTTATGTATAATATTGGCATGCATGTCGTGCTCGCATAAACAGCAGTTTCTTGAAGTGTGTACGGTTGATGATAATTTGGTTATTTCAGGAAAACATATGTATGAGTATTTGCTGACAATGTCAGGAAAGAAAACTATGTTTGGTCATCAAGATGCTGGCATCTATGGACATGACTGGATGTATATTACTGGTAAATCAGATATAAAAGATGTTTGTGGTGCTGCTCCAGCCGTTTTTGGTTGGGAGTTAGGACATCTTGAATTAGGAGATTCTGTTAGTTTGGATTCTATTTCTTTTAATAAAATTAGAGAAGGTATTCAATATGTATATTCAAAGGGGGGAATCAATACGATAAGTTGGCATTTACGTAATCCATGGAATAACGAGAGTGCTTGGAACAAGACTGTAGGAACTGTACATGCAATCTTGAACAATGATGAAGTTGGTGCTAAATATAGAAGCTGGTTGGATAAACTTGCCGATTTTATGTTGAGTTTGAGAAATAGTAATAATGAATTAATTCCGGTATTGTTCCGACCTTTCCATGAACATACCGGTAGTTGGTTCTGGTGGGGACATGATAATTGCACGGCAGAAGATTATAAATCATTGTGGAGATATACAGTTTCTTATTTAAGAGATGAAAAACAAGTACATAACTTGTTATATATTTACTCTCCTGATAGGGTTAACTCTTTAGAAGAGTATTTAGATAGATATCCGGGGGATGAATGGGTAGATATCTGGGGACTTGATTTATATCATCGTGATGGAAGTGAAAAAGCTGAGGAGTATATGGGTTTTGTTAAGAATACATTAGCATTTATGAAGACAGAGTGTGAAACTAGACACAAACCTTTTGTGTTTAGTGAAACTGGGCTATGTGAATTAACAATGGCAGATTGGTTTACTAATGTGCTTTATAAAGCTATAACACCAATGTATCCGGCATATGTATTGGTATGGAGAAATGCTTATAATATGCCTCAGCACTATTATGCTCCTTATCCGGGACACCCTACTTGTCCGGATTTTATAAAATTTAAAAATCAGCCTAATATTCTGTTTTTAGATGAGATTACTAATGTTTATCGGTAGATAATTGTTTTAAGTTAAGATAATAAAGAGAATTTTTATGGACCAGTTTCAATCTAATTTGAAAAAAATATTGTTGGATGCGGAAGAGTTGATAACCAGAACCAATATACCCCAGAAAACGGATAACGGTATATTCACCCGCTATAAACATCCTGTACTAACCGCTGCCCACACCCCTATCTTCTGGCGTTACGATTTGGATGAAAACAGTAATCCTTATCTAATGGAACGAATCAGCATTAATGCCACGATGAATTCCGGTGCCATAAAATGGAACAATAAGTACTTATTGGTGGTTCGGGTGGAAGGGGCCGATCGTAAATCATTCTTTGCCATAGCCGAAAGTCCGAATGGTGTTGACAATTTCCGTTTTTGGGATTATCCGATAATGATGCCTGAAGACATTGTTCCGGCAACTAATATTTACGACATGCGTCTCACAGCCCATGAAGACGGTTGGATATATGGTATTTTCTGTGCGGAACGGCACGATGACACAGCTCCTGTGGGAGATTTGTCTTCTGCAACGGCTACGGCAGCTATTGCCCGTACCAAAGACCTGAAAACCTGGGAGCGTCTGCCGGACTTGAAAACTAAAAGTCAGCAACGTAATGTGGTGCTTCATCCGGAATTTGTAGATGGTAAATATGCACTTTATACCCGTCCGCAGGATGGTTTCATAGATGCCGGAAGCGGTGGAGGTATTGGTTGGGCATTGGTGGATGACATAACGCATGCTGAAGTAAAGGAGGAAAAGATTATTGACCAACGCTATTATCATACTATCAAAGAGGTGAAGAATGGCGAAGGGCCGCATCCTATCAAAACCTCTAAGGGGTGGTTGCACTTGGCACATGGAGTACGTGGTTGTGCGGCAGGATTGCGTTACGTACTTTATATGTATATGACAGCCTTGGACGATCCCTCCAAACTGATAGCTGCTCCCGGTGGTTATTTCATGGCGCCCGAAGCGGAAGAACGTATAGGCGATGTAAGCAACGTACTTTTCTCCAACGGGTGGATTGTTGATGATGACGGAACGGTATTTATCTATTATGCTTCTTCCGATACGCGGATGCATGTTGCAACCTCTACTGTCGATAAGTTAGTGGATTATTGCATGAATACTCCTGTTGACGGTTTGAGTTCGTCCGCATCGGTGGACACTTTAAAGAGATTGATAGATAAGAATTTGGAATTATTGAAACAGCAACCTGTTTCTAAATAAACATAGTATGATAAAACTTACAGAGAAAATAGGCTATGGATTTGGAGATATGGCCTCATCCATGTTCTGGAAACTGTTCGGCGCTTATCTGATGATATTCTATACGGATGTTTTCGGTTTGCCGGCTGCGGTGGTAGGAACTATGTTCCTGATAACAAGAATATGGGATTCGGCTTTCGACCCTATTGTCGGAGTTGTTGCCGATCGCACACACTCCCGTTGGGGAAAGTTCCGGCCTTATCTCTTGTGGTTGGCCGTTCCGTTCGGTATCATAGGTGTGCTGACTTTTGTTACTCCGGACTGGAGTCCGACCGGTAAGTTGGTTTATGCTTATGTCACCTATTCGCTGATGATGATGATATATTCTGCCATCAATGTCCCTTACGCTTCTCTATTGGGCGTGATGAGTCCTAATCCTAAAGAACGCAACACACTTTCTACATATAGAATGACCTTTGCCTATATCGGTAGTTTTATAGCTTTGCTGCTGTTTATGCCGTTGGTAAACTTTTTCAGTGGTAACAGTAAGGACTTGGGCGACCAGCAGACCGGTTGGACTATGGCGGTTGTTGTTATAGCCATATTATGTATTATTTTATTCTTCGGTTGTTTTGCCTGGACAAAAGAGCGGGTAAAGCCTATCAAAGAAGCACAGAATCCGTTGAAAGAAGATCTGAAAGATCTGTTTAAAAACAAGCCTTGGTGGATCTTATTGGGTGCGGGTGTGGCTGCTTTGGTATTCAACTCCATTCGTGATGGCGCTACTGTCTATTACTTCAAGTATTTTGTTGTAGAGGAAGATTATGCAACTGTCTCCTTTTTCGGAATGTCATTCGTGTTGAGTGGATTATATCTCGCTTTGGGGCAGGCTGCCAATATAATAGGCGTGATAGCTGCCGCTCCCGTCAGCAACCGCATCGGCAAGCGTAACACCTATATGTGGGCTATGATTATAGCCACAGTCCTTAGCGTTATTTTCTATTGGTTTGATAAGGAAGACCTGATATGGATGTTTGTTTTTCAGGCACTGATCAGCATTTGTGCGGGTAGCATCTTTCCGTTGCTTTGGTCTATGTATGCCGATTGTGCTGATTATTCGGAACTGAAAACCGGTAATCGTGCCACCGGTTTGATATTCTCCTCTTCTTCCATGAGCCAGAAGTTCGGTTGGGCTATCGGGACGGCAATCACCGGCTGGTTGCTTGGCTTTTTTGGCTTTCAGGCAAATGCCGTACAAAGTGAAGAAGCGATTAGCGGTATCAAGATGTTCCTGAGTTTTCTACCGGCGGTAGGCACGATATTGAGTGTGGTCTTCATCAGTATGTACCCGCTTACTGAAAAGAAAATGAAAGATATAACAACTGAATTGGAATGTAAAAGACAATTATAAGAAAATGATGTGTATGAATATACTAAGCGAGATGCAGCTTGAGATGCGCACTGTGCTGGAAGATAATATTCTTTCGTTTTGGGAAGATAAAATGACAGATTCGGTGCATGGTGGTTTCTATGGCCGCATCACCGGGACTGGTAAGCTGGAACCGCAGGCTGTGAAAGGAGCTGTACTCAATGCCCGCATATTGTGGACTTTCTCGTCGGCTTACCGCCTGTTGGGGAAAGCCGAATATCTGGAGACAGCCACTCGTGCCAAACGTGTCATTATTGATCAATTCTACGACAAGGAACAGGGTGGAATATATTGGTCGCTCGACTATGCAGGTCGTCCTGCAGATACCAAGAAACAAATTTATGCCTTAGGTTTTGCCATTTACGGCCTGAGTGAATACCATCGTGCTACCGGAGATGAAGAAGCGCTGACCTATGCCATCCGTCTCTTCAAAAGCATTGAACAATATAGTTTCGATTCCGTAAAGAACGGTTATTGCGAAGCATTAACTCGTGATTGGAACGATATTTCCGATATGCGTCTCAGTGACAAGGATGAGAATGAACGCAAGACCATGAATACCCATTTGCACATTTTGGAGCCTTACACAAATCTCTATCGCGTGTGGAAAGACGCCGTTCTTGAGAAGCAACTTCGTAACCTGATAGAGCTTTTCACAGATAAGATATTGAACCAGCAAACCGGACATTTGGAGCTCTTTTTTGATGATGATTGGGTGAGCAAATACCGTATCATATCCTATGGGCATGACATCGAGGCTTCCTGGCTGATTCATGAGGCGGCTTTAGTCTTGGGAGATAAAGCGCTGTTGGAGAAAGTGGAACCTTTGGTGGAGTACATCGCGGCCGCAGCCGATGAAGGATTGACGTCCGAGGGCGGCATGATTTACGAGACTTTCCCCGACAAAGGCACCACAGACCGGGATTGCCATTGGTGGGTACAAGCCGAAAACGTGGTGGGGCACATTAATCTTTATCAACATTTCGATGATGAAGTGGCTCTTCAGAAAGCATCTCGCTGTTGGGAGTATATCAAGAAGCATTTGATAGATTACAAAAACGGAGAATGGTATTGGAGCGTTCGTGCCGACGGAACGGTAAACACAGCCGATGATAAGGCGGGTTTCTGGAAATGCCCCTATCATAACGGGCGCATGTGTATGGAAATGATAGAGCGCTTTTCTTAAAAAAACAGGTTAGTTGTTTTCAGGTTGAGGCTATATTAGAGTGAGGTATTGGGGAATATCCATTCTGATATAGCCTTTCCGTTATGTAATAGGAACGTATTATCCTGTGACTTTGTCTGTCTCCGGTTCGAAGAGTTTATTGCTGAGTGCCTGCAAAGCTCTTTTCTTATCTTCTGTCTTAATGACGAATGCCACGTCACTGTCATTGCTGCCATACGAAATCATACGTAGCGGGATATCTGCTAGGGCTTCTATAATTTGTGCTTCGACACCGGCATACTGCCAACGTATGTTTCCCACCACGGATACAATAGACATGCGGTCTTCCATCAGAATTTTGGCATATTGTTCCAGTTCCGCAAGGATTTTGCATAGACGCTCGCTGTTGTCTATGGCGACGGACACATCCTGATTGGATGAAACCAACAAACAAAGCGGGGTTCTGTGCTTGGCAAACGTATCAAAAATCTTACTGATAAACTGATAAGGACATAAGCAATGTTTCGACTCGAATTTCACGTAGAAGATATTGTCTTTGGCGGCTATGGCCTTGATGATATTGTCGTCCTGCAAATCCGAAATCAATGTTCCCTCTGCCTGAGGATTCATTGAGCTGAGTAACCGTACCGGGATATTGCGCTTGCGTGCCGGAGCGATGCAAAACGGGTGCAATATTTTTGCTCCGTAAAAAGCCAGTTGTTCGGCTTCGTTGAAACTGAGATGCTTTACGGAACGGGTTCCCGATACTTCACGCGGGTCATTATTGTGCATCCCGTCAATGTCCGTCCATATCTGTATTTCCTCTGCGCAGATGGCAGCGCCGATGAGCGATGCAGTATAGTCGCTGCCGCCCCGTTTCAGGTTGTCCGTTTCATTATAAGCATTTTTGCAGATATACCCTTGAGTAATAAAAAGATTGATGCCGGGATACTGTGCCAATTGCGCCTGCAGTTTTTCCTCTATATATTTCAAGTCCGGTTCTCCTTCCGGTCCGGTACGCATAAAGTCGAAAGCGGAGAGCAGGATATTGGCAATCTTTCGTTCCCGCAGGTAGAAGTGCAGCAGGGCTGTACTGATAAGTTCTCCTTGTGCCAATACCTCTTTTTCTTCAATCGAGGTGAATTCATCATTGATAAATTGCCAGAGTCGCTGGAAGCGGTCGAGAATATAATCTATTGCTTCTCGCTTTGTGGACTCGTCTGTCAACAGTTCGTTGGCGAAGTCAATGAACTGGAATTCCATCCGGGTGATTTTCTCGTGTGCCTGTTCTATATCGCGGTTGAACAGGTTGGCTGCAATTTCTTCCAGATGATTGGTTGTGCCTGCCGTTGCGGACAGGACTACAATCTTCGGTGTGGACTCTGAAATGAGTTCCGCTACGTGTTTCATTCTCTCTACTGTGCCGACGGAAGTACCGCCGAATTTGTAAACTTTCATTTTTAATTCGTTTTTAATTATTCTTTCTTTGTTGCCGGATGAAGCCTCTGTATTCCTTTTCGTTTTAGAAGGCTCATGCCCAAAATGGAAGGGTGAGTTTCTTTTTCTGTTCTCTTACAATGTCTCTGAGGATACATTGTAAGGCGTTTTTCTACTTCTCCGTAGCCTTATGTACAGTCCCTTCACTTATAAAAGTTCAAAAGACATGCCGTTTGTTTCCCGGAAAACGTTTATATTTGCACATCCCCTGTTTTTACCATTTATTACTTTAAACTTATCCGAGAAATATGAGCAAGATTTTAGTCGTTGACGATGAAGTACAGATTCGTACCCTTTTGTCGCGTATGTTGGAGTTGGAAGGATATGAAGTAGGCCAGGCCGGTGATTGCAGGACTGCTTTGAAGCAGTTGGAATTTCAGAGTCCGGATGTAGTCTTGTGCGATGTGTTCCTTCCTGACGGTAATGGGGTAGACCTTGTGGCGTCTATCAAGAAAACAGCCCCTAACGTCGAGATAATCCTATTGACAGCGCATGGCAATATCCCGGACGGGGTACAGGCCATTAAGAACGGCGCTTTCGATTATATTACCAAAGGTGATGATAACAATAAGATTATACCGCTTGTCAGCCGAGCCGTAGAGAAAGCGCGTATGAACGTCCGTTTGGAGAAGTTGGAAAAGAAAGTAAGGCAGACGTATTCGTTCGATTCAGTTTTGGGTGATTCGAAAGCATTGAAAGAGGCTGTTTCACTGGCACAGAAGGTATCGGGAACGGATGTGCCGGTATTACTGACGGGTGAAACAGGTACGGGAAAAGAGGTCTTTGCACAAGCCATACATTATAATAGTAAACGTGCCGGACAGAGTTTCGTTGCTGTCAATTGCTCTTCTTTCAGTAAGGAGTTGCTGGAAAGTGAAATGTTCGGTCATAAAGCCGGTTCGTTTACTGGTGCGTTGAAAGACAAGAAAGGGCTGTTTGAGGAAGCTAATAACGGTACTATCTTTTTGGATGAGATCGGTGAAATGGCTTTTGAGTTGCAGGCTAAACTTTTGCGTATCCTCGAAACGGGTGAATATATAAAGATTGGAGATACCAAGCCTACTCATGTGAATGTGCGTATTATTGCTGCGACCAACCGTAATTTGCCGGAAGAGATTGCCGCGGGACGCTTCCGCGAGGATTTGTTCTACAGGCTCTCCGTATTTCAAATACATCTGCCTCCCTTGCGTGAACGGGCGGGCGATGTGCGTATTCTGGCAAAAGCCTTTGTAAAGGACTTCTCCGGTCGGTTGGCGCGTCCCGTTACGGAAATAACGTCCGCTTTTTTCGAAGCCCTTGAGCAACAACCCTGGAAAGGCAATATCCGGGAATTGCGTAATGTGATAGAGCGCAGTCTGATTGTTTGCGAGGGTGAAGGGTTGGATGTTGCCGACCTGCCGCTCGATATACAGAACGCACATTACGAACAATCCGATGAAACCAGTCCCGGCAGTTTTGAACTTTCGGCTATGGAGCGTAGGCATATAGCTCGTGTGCTGGAGTATACAAAAGGTAATAAGACGGAAGCTGCCCGCCTGCTCAAAATCGGATTGACCACGCTCTACCGGAAAATAGAGGAGTACGGGATATAATGTATTCTTTCCAATGGCCTGTTTCAAGGGATAGGCAGCTCACCGGAAGTTTCGCCGGTTGAAACCAATAGTTTCGCTTGCTGAAACTCTTAGTATCCTTGTACGAAACTACTGGTTCCAACCGTTGGAACTACTAGTTCCAAGCATTGAAACTGACAGTTCCAACGGATGTTCTTCGAATTGCACCATGATTCTTTTCTATTTTGATAGGCACCCTTTCATTTTGGAAGGGTGCTTTCTTATTTTGTAATTCCCTGTTTCTTTTTTATTCCTTTAGCAATCAGTGTCTTATCTTTCAGACTTCTCTTTTGGCACGTATTTGGCAATTATAAGGACGGTAAAACATGAATATTAATTTAACAAAGTAAAAACATGGGAATAACGATTTCATTTATTTTCTGCCTGTTGAGCGGATTTCTCGCTTTCTGGCTATTCTGGAAATGTGTGGATTGGTTTGAGAAGATTTAAAGAGGGGGAGAAAAGATTATGTACACAGTATTATTTGTATTAGGTGTTGCAGTGTTCGGGTACTTGATGTATGTTCTGGTGAAACCCGAAAAGTTCTAAAAGATTAAGGAAATGAATACGGAAATTTTAGGTGTAGTTTTACAGATTTTCCTGTTGGTGGTGATTTCTTATCCGCTGGGAAAATATATTGCGAAGGTTTATAAAGGAGAGAAGACATGGTCGGACTTTATGAAACCGGTAGAGAGATTGATCTTTAAGGTAGCAGGCGTTAATCCCAATGAAGAAATGAACTGGAAGCAGTTCCTCAAGGCGCTGCTGATATTGAATGCTTTCTGGTTTGTTTGGGGAATGGTGCTGTTGGTCAGTCAAGGGTGGCTGCCGTTGAATCCTGACGGCAATGGTCCGCAAACTCCCGATCAGGCATTCAACACCTGCATCAGTTTTATGGTGAACTGTAACTTGCAGCATTATTCTGGTGAAAGCGGACTGACGTATTTCACCCAGTTGTTCGTCATCATGCTCTTTCAGTTTATTACCGCAGCGACAGGTATGGCGGCTATGGCGGGCATTATGAAGTCCATCAGCCGTAAAACAACGAATACAATCGGCAACTTCTGGAACTTTCTTGTATTGAGTTGTACGCGTATTCTTTTGCCGCTTTCCCTGATTGTCGGCTTTATCCTTATTACACAAGGCACTCCGATGGGCTTTGACGGTAAGATGGAAGTGACTACGCTTGAAGGACAAGAACAAACGGTTTCACAGGGGCCTGTGGCAGCTATCGTTCCTATCAAGCAGTTGGGTACGAACGGTGGCGGTTACTTTGGCGTAAATTCGTCTCATCCGTTGGAGAATCCTACCTACCTGTCCAATATAGTTGAGTGCTGGTCTATCCTGATTATACCTATGGCAATGGTTTTTGCGCTGGGCTTTTATACAAAACGCATGAAACTGGCTTATAGCATTTACGGCGTAATGCTCTGTGCCTATTTGGCGGGTGTCGGCATCAATGTTTATCAGGAGATGAACGGTAATCCGCGTATTGATGATATGGGCATTGCACAGGACAATGGGGCTATGGAAGGCAAGGAAATCCGTTTGGGAGCAGGCGCCACTGCATTATGGAGCATCACGACTACGGTTACTTCCAACGGTTCCGTCAATGGCATGCACGATTCTACGATGCCCCTGTCCGGGATGATGGAGATGCTGAACATGCAGATAAATACTTGGTTCGGCGGTGTCGGTGTAGGGTGGATGAACTATTATACATTTATTATTATCGCAGTCTTTATCAGCGGACTGATGGTAGGACGTACACCGGAGTTTCTCGGAAAGAAAGTGGAAGCCCGGGAGATGAAAATAGCGACAATCGTTGCGCTGCTCCATCCGTTTGTGATATTGGTAGGTACGGCTTTGTCTTGTTACCTCTTTGCGCATCATCCGGAGTTTGTGGAGAGTGAGGGCGGTTGGCTGAATAACCCAGGTTTCCATGGGTTGAGCGAGCAATTCTATGAATTTACTTCGTGCGCTGCCAACAACGGTTCCGGTTTCGAAGGTTTGGGCGACAACACTTATTTTTGGAACTATGCCTGCGGTTGGGTACTTATTCTGAGCCGTTTTCTTCCTATTGTAGGGCAGGTTGCCATTGCAGGTCTGTTGGCGCAGAAGAGGTTTGTTCCCGAAAGTGCCGGTACGCTGAAAACCGATACGTTCACCTTTGCCGTAATGACTTTTGCCGTAATCTTTATCGTGGCAGCTCTGTCTTTCTTCCCGGCACATGCGTTGAGCACTATTGCCGAACACTTTAGTTTGTAACGAGATAAGAATAATTAGATATGTTTATGAAGGATAAAAAATCAGCTTCTTTGTTTCAAAAGGAGCAAGTAATGGAAAGCTTGAAACAGTCATTCGTGAAGTTGAATCCGCGGGTGATGATAAAGAATCCGATAATGTTCACTGTGGAGCTGGTGACACTGGTGATGCTGGTAGTCTGCATCCTCTCTTTAGGGACATCGGAATACGGGACGTTCGGTTATAACTTCCTGGTGTTTGTGATACTGTTTGTAACTTTGTTGTTTGCCAACTTTGCCGAGGCCATTGCCGAAGCCCGCGGCAAGGCACAAGCGGACAGCCTGCGTAAGACGCGTGAGGAAACTCCCGCCAAGGTTCTGGTGGAGGGTAAGTTACGTACTGTCAGCAGCGCACGTCTCAAGAAGGGAGATTTCTTTGTTTGCGAAGCCGGCGATACGATTCCTGCCGATGGTGAGATTGTGGAAGGGCTGGCTTCTATTGACGAGAGTGCCATTACCGGTGAATCTGCTCCGGTAATTCGTGAGGCGGGTGGTGATAAAAGCTCCGTTACCGGCGGCACGAAAGTTCTGTCGGATAAGATAAAGGTGTTGGTTACGCAGCAACCGGGCGAGAGTTTTCTCGACAAGATGATTGCGCTGGTAGAGGGGGCTACCCGGAAGAAAACCCCGAACGAAATAGCGCTGACTATCTTATTGGCCGGTTTTACGTTAGTGTTCGTAATTGTATGTATTACGTTGATTCCGATGGCGGACTATACCAATATCGACCATCCGGGTACATATATCTCTATTGCGGCCATTCTCTCATTATTTGTCTGCCTGATACCGACCACCATTGGCGGCTTGCTTTCGGCAATCGGTATTGCCGGTATGGATCGTGCTCTGCGTGCCAATGTAATTACAAAATCGGGCAAAGCCGTTGAAACTGCCGGTGACATTGATACATTGCTGCTGGACAAGACCGGTACAATCACTATCGGTAATCGTAAGGCTACCAAGTTTCATCCGGCTCCGGGCATTGATGAAAAGGTGTTTGTGGAGGCCTGCCTGCTGTCCTCGCTCTCCGATGAAACCCCGGAAGGAAAGTCTATCATTGAGTTGGGGCGTGAGAACGGACATCGTATGCGCGACCTCAATACTGCGGGTGCTCACATGATTAAGTTTACGGCCGAAACCAAATGTTCCGGTGTCGACCTGCAAGACGGTACACAAATCCGTAAAGGTGCGTTCGATGCTATTCGTCGGATTGTGGAAAGCGCAGGGAATAAATTCCCAAAAGAAGTGGAAGAGGTGATTGCTGCCATTTCGGGCAATGGCGGTACTCCGCTGGTAGTATGTGTCAATAACGTGGTACTGGGAGTCATAGAATTACAGGATATCATCAAACCGGGCATTCAGGAACGCTTTGAACGTCTTCGTAAAATGGGGGTAAAGACGGTTATGGTAACCGGTGACAACCCGTTGACCGCCAAATATATTGCCGAAAAGGCCGGTGTGGATGATTTCATTGCCGAAGCAAAGCCGGAGGATAAAATGGAGTATATCAAGAAAGAACAGCAAGCCGGTAAACTGGTTGCCATGATGGGAGACGGAACCAATGATGCCCCCGCACTGGCGCAGGCAAATGTGGGTGTTGCCATGAATAGCGGCACGCAGGCTGCAAAGGAAGCCGGCAATATGGTAGACCTTGACAATGATCCGACCAAGTTGATTGAAATTGTGGAGATAGGCAAGCAGTTGTTGATGACGCGCGGCACGCTCACGACTTTCTCCATTGCGAATGATGTGGCCAAATACTTTGCTATTATTCCCGCACTGTTCATGGTTGCTATTCCTCAGTTGGCTCCGTTGAATATCATGGGGTTGCATAGCCCTGAAACGGCCATTCTTTCGGCTATCATCTTTAATGCTGTCATCATTCCCATACTGATACCGTTGGCATTGAGAGGCGTTCAATACAAACCAATTGGCGCAAGTGCGTTGCTACGCCGTAACTTGCTGATTTATGGTTTGGGTGGTGTCATAGCACCGTTCATAGGTATTAAGTTAATAGATATGTTTGTCAGTTTGTTTTTTTAATTTAAAATAGAAAGAAAATGAAAACTCTTTGGAAATCAGTTAAAATAACCATCGCTTTCTGCGTATTCTTTTCTGTGTTCTATATCCTTGTCTTGTGGATATTCGCACAATTTGCAGGGCCGAATAAGGGTAATGCCGAAGTATTGACCTTGAACGGCAAGGCAGTGGGCGCTGCCAACGTGGGGCAGATGTTTACGGAGGACATTTATTTTTGGGGACGGCCTTCTTGTGCCGGTGACGGTTATGATGCAAGCAGTTCGGCAGGTAGCAATAAAGGTCCTACAAACGAAGAATACCTTGCGGAAGTGGAAGCGCGTATAGATACATTCTTGTTACATCATCCTTATTTGCAACGTAAAGAAGTTCCTGCCGAAATGGTAACGGCTAGCGCTTCGGGGCTTGATCCCGATATTACGCCTGCCAGTGCTTATGTACAGGTAAAGCGTGTGGCTGAGGCAAGGGGAATGGATGAGGCTACTGTCCGGGGCATCGTTGACAAGACTGTTGAAAAACCGTTGCTGGGATTGTTCGGTACGGCGAAAGTGAATGTGTTGAAGCTGAATATTGCATTGGAAAAAATAAATGGAAAATAATGAAAGATATGAATTGTGTAAAAGTAACAGTAATAGGCATTATCGCCGCTTGGGCAGTAAGTTTTATGGGAGTGGCCAAGGTACAGGCACAGGAATTTAAGGTACAGGGTGATTTGGTCAGTTCTTATGTGTGGCGTGGCTTTTATCAAACCGGGGTTAGTTTCCAGCCGACTTTAGGCTTTGGGATAGGTGGCTTTTCGTTGACGGCATGGGGCTCTACCGATTTCGACGGAACAAGCTCCTCGGACGGTGAGGCTGCCAAAGAAATAGATTTGACGGCAGCTTATACGTTCGGCGATTCCGGTTTGACCTTGTCGGTCGCCAGTCTTTGGTGGGCAGGTCAGGGAAGCAATAAGTATTTTAACTTCAAAAGCCATGAGACGGCCCATCATTTTGAAGCAGGGCTTGCCTATACACTGCCGTTGGAGAAGTTCCCGCTGTCAATAGCCTGGTACACAATGTTTGCCGGTGCGGATAAGAATGAGAAGGGAAAGCAGAATTATTCTTCTTATGTAGAGTTGAACTATCCGTTCAGTATCAAATCCGTCGATTTGAATGCCACTTGCGGTTTTTTGCCTTACGAAGCCGGCGTGGGTGTTTACGGAGTACCGAACAGCGGCTTCGCCGTAACCAATTTGGCACTGAAAGCCACGAAGGATATAAAGGTGACGGATAAATTCGCGATACCGATATTTGCACAGGCTATTTGGAATCCCTGTATGGAAGATGCGCATCTGGTGTTTGGTATAACTCTGAAGCCATGAGCAGCAGGGAAGAGAGTGTACAACATTTCCTCGACTTGATTAAGAAATCACGTCGCGGTAAGTTTAAGGTCTACATCGGCATGATTGCCGGTGTAGGCAAAACTTATCGTATGCTTCAGGAAGCCCATGACTTGCTGGATAATGGGGTAGACGTGAATATAGGCTATGTGGAAACGCATGGACGTGCCGGTACGGAGGCGGTGTTGGCAGGACTGCCCGTAATTCCCCGGCGTAAGATATTCTATAAGGGTAAGGAACTTGAGGAAATGGACCTTGATACCATCATCCGTATCCATCCGGAAATCGTTATTGTGGACGAGCTGGCGCATACCAATGTAGAAGGCAGTAGGAATGAAAAGCGTTGGCAGGATGTAATGGATCTGTTGGATGAGGGCATCAATGTTATATCCGCTGTCAACATACAACATATCGAGAGTATTAATGAAGAGGTGCAAGGTATTTCCGGTATCGAGGTAAAGGAACGCATTCCCGATAGTGTGCTGGAAGAAGCGGATGAAGTGGTGAATATCGACCTGACGGCGGAAGAACTGATAACCCGTCTGAAAGCCGGTAAGATATACAGGCCGGATAAAGTAGCCCTTGCTTTGAATAACTTCTTCAAGACGGAAAATATCCTGCAACTGCGCGAACTGGCTCTGAAAGAGGTGGCGTTAAGGGTAGAGAAGAAAGTGGAGAATGAAGTGGTGGTTTCCAGTGTCGGTGTACGGCATGAGAAGTTTATGGCGTGCATCAGTAGCCACGAGAAAACTCCGCGTCGTATCATCCGTAAGGCGGCACGATTGGCAACCCGTTATAATACATCATTCGTAGCCCTTTATGTGCAGACACCCCGGGAGAGCGCCGACCGTATTACCCTTGCGAACCAACGGCACCTGCTAAATCATTTCAAATTGGTGACTGAGTTGGGAGGAGAAGTCATGCAGGTGCAGTCCAAAGATGTGCTGGGCAGTATTGTTACGGCTTGCAGGGAGAAACAGATAACGACCGTTTGTATGGGAAGCCCCTCGTTCGCTTTGCCGCAATCCTTGTTTATGGTACTGAAATATAGAAAATTTGTGAATGAACTGGCGCAAGCAAACATAGATTTGATTATACTTGCATAAAAATTAATTCTTGAGCATTATGAATATTCGTACTAAATTGATACTCAGTGTAGGTATCCTTGCAGGCATGATAATCCTGTTGGTAGCCCTTTCTGTTGTGAATCTTCAGATATTGACGGCTACGGAGCCGGACAGCCCTGCTGCCATACCCGGTTTGCAACGTGCTTTGTTGTGGGTTTCTGTTACGGGTGGCATTTGTATCCTTGCCAGTATTGTGTTGTTGGTATGGTTGCCCCGTTCTATCAACAAACCTATTAGGGAACTGATGCAGGGCATTCTCGAAATAGCCAACCATAACTATGAAAAGCGTCTTGATATGAGTGAACACGAAGAGTTTCGCGAAGTGGCCGATAGCTTTAACAGCATGGCGGAACGCCTTACGGAATACCGTACCAGTACGCTGAATGATATTCTATCTGCCAAGAAGTTTCTGGAAGCTATTGTAAACAGTATCCATGAACCCATTATCGGCTTAAACCGCGAGCACGAAATCCTTTTTATCAATAAGGAAGCACTGACTGTGCTGAATTTGAAGCGCGAGGATGTCATACGCCGTTCTGCCGAGGAGTTGTCACTGAAAAATGACCTGCTCCGGCGATTGGTGAGGGAATTAATCAATCCGGGTGAAAAGAAAGAACCATTGAAGATTTATGCAGATAATAAGGAAAGCTATTTCCAGGCATCCTATATTACCATAATGAATACGGATGCCGATACGGACGAATCCCATAACCTGGGGGATGTTATCCTATTAAAGAATATCACCGAATTTAAGGAATTGGATACGGCTAAAACCACCTTTATATCTACGATCTCGCATGAGTTGAAAACCCCTATTTCTGCAATCTTGATGAGTTTGCAGCTTTTGGAAGATAATCGTGTGGGTGCTTTGAATGAGGAGCAGGAACAACTTTCAAAAAGTATCAGGGAGAATGCCGACCGTCTGCTGGGGATTACAGGCGAACTTCTTAATATGACACAGGTGGAAGCCGGTAAGCTACAGATGATACCGAAGATAACGAAACCCATCGAACTGATAGAATATGCTATCAAAGCAAACCAAGTACAGGCTGATAAGTTCAACATTCAGATTGAAGTGGAATATCCGGAAGAGAAAATGCCAAAGTTGTTTGTGGATAGCGAGAAGGTAGCATGGGTGCTCACTAACCTGTTGAGTAACGCCATTCGTTATTCCAAGGAAAACGGTCGCGTTATTATCGGCGCAAGGCAGGAAGGTAATTTTGTGGAGCTTTATGTGCAGGATTTTGGTAAGGGCATTGACCCGCGTTATCATCAGAGTATCTTTGACCGCTATTTTCGCGTCCCCGGTACGAAAGTGCAAGGAAGCGGATTGGGACTTTCCATTTCCAAAGATTTTATAGAAGCTCATGGCGGCACGCTGACTGTTCAGAGTGAATTAGGTATAGGTAGCCGCTTTGCAATTCGGTTGAAAGCGTAATAGGGTTGTGATATTCCTGTCTCTTGAATATTTATGGCTTGAAGCCACTTTTCTTCAGGCCTGTTAGGGTACTTTGGCTTTACTTTCTGCGGTATTGTTGCGGCGACATTCCTGTCTGTTTCTTAAAGAAAGTACCGAAGTAGGATGCGTTTGGGAAATTAAAGAAATCCGAAATTTCCTGAACATTCTTTTGTGTGTTTTTGAGTAGTGAAATACTTTTGCGTATGATGGACTTAAAGACCAGCTCTTGTACCGTATACCCACAAATAGACTTAGACAGGGCTGAAAGATATTTGGGAGATAAGCATAGTTTGTCCGCGTAAAAGTCCACTCCCCGCTCTTTTGTATAGTATTGTTCTATCAACTGTATCAGACGGATAAAAATGTCATGTTTGTGGCTCACAGACGCTTTTTCCGCAATGAGTTTACGGGTATAGACAGAACAGAGCCTGTATGTTAATGCCAACAAGAGCAGTTTTTGTTCGTACCGATTGAATGTGTTTTCTTCTATGTTCAGCGTATTGTCCAGTAACGACAGGTATTTCAGAACTTCTTCTTCCTCTCCGGTATTCCAGACATAACATGGTTCGGTGGCAAGATGTGAATATAGGTTCATGGATACTACCGAGTTTCCTATAATATCCCGTATGGGATCAGTCTGATAAATAAAGATAAATACCTCTACATCAGCGGATGAATATAATACCTGAAACAGGGAGTCTTTCGGGAGAAAGAGTGTGTCGCCGGTTTTAGCAGAAAATGATTTCTGGTTAAGGATAAAAGTAAAGCTTCCTTGTCTGCAGATTACCAGTCCTACTCCGTCTATCATAAATGGTTCTTTTAAGACGGTTGGGAAAGAGGAGAGTACACCTTCCGAACTGCAGATTTGTTGCTTGTTCAATAGCGCATTGTCAAGGCGCGATAAACGTTCTTGCCGGGTATCCATGACATTAGGGATTACAGTTGCATAAAAAAACTGTGCTAAGTTAATAATTTCCGTTTAGGATAGGGTAGTACTACAACAAATATCATGCAAAACAGACACGCATATAATGTCCAACCTGCCATTTCCTTGACTGCTGATAAAGTGGCTTGCACTTGAATACGTCCTTTTGTAGATATGGCTGCCATGTTAACGGCTTCTTGCTTGCTTTTTCCTTGATATTGCATCCCTTGTACGGTTTGTGTGAATGAGGCGGATGCTTCGGGATGCATCATATCTACATTTTGGGCATAACGGGTAATGTAGTGTTGTTGCCGTTCTTGCAACACATTACTATATAGGGCAGTTCCTATGCTGGGAGCGAGTACCATACGCACAGTGAGCATCGTACAAATCCATGAGGACAGGTATTTGTAGGGCATACGCTGGGTAGCAAAAGTCGGTATCAATGAATACAAGAGCATCATTCCAGTGGAACGAATGATAATGGGATATTTCATCCGTTCGTATAAACCGGCACCTTGAACCTCGAAGTACATGAACATGGCGGATAGTCCTAAAAATAAGAATCCTGCGGCAAAGAGGTATTTAAAGTGTACTCCTTTTACACTGAGCCAGATAGTTGCAATGCCACCGATAAAATAGCCCAACATAGACCAGTTGCCCAATGTTGCGTTTTGATAGTTGTCCAGCTTCATTCCTATTCCCGTAAATACATTGACGAACATTGAACTGGAGTTCAGCACCATTAACAGAAAGTAAAACAGGAATCCGAAGCGGATAGTATGCAGCTTGAGGACATCGAACTGATAGTAGGGATTGCGCTGGCTTACTTCTATGTAGACAAATAGGATGCCTGCAACCACAGCGCCGACCGTAGCCCATTGGATTGTAGGATCGTCATACCAGTCGAGTACTTTGCCATAAGTAAGCACATAAGTGATGCACGTCAGTGTGATACAGAAGATGGAAGCGTTGCCAAATTGTTTGAAGTTGATAGGGAAACGACGGGTGGTATACTTATGATAAGGCATCGTGACGAATGTAATAAGGATGCAGAGTAACAGCAACCCCATCATGAAGTAATAAACATGCTGCCATTCGTATTCGTAGGTAAGCCATGCGGTAAGCGATGTACCCAACTGTCCCAATACCATAAAAAACAGATAAATGGCAGGTTGCGCAGCACTCCGCTCAATATCCAATTTATCCCATCCTTCGCCGGTGAGGGGCTCGTTGCCGGGAGTAATCTTTTCGGTTGCTTCCACATGGCCGGCGTATTTGATGAGAGTAAACAGATTGACCATCATCAGCACCATACGCAAAAATCCCATGAACAGACTACACAGTGCCAGCAGGAATATACTGTCTGTTTTGGCACAGATGTAACTGAAGATATACATCAGTGAAAATCCGGCGATGCACATCATTTTCTCCCTGCGGATACATACCAGCCGGTACAGGAAAGGGCAGAATGCCGCCATGCCTATGGATGTGGCGAAATTGGCAAACTGGATGTGTTCAGATATGATACCCAGACCGCTCATCATCTCAGTGCCGCTGGCAGAGTAAGTTCCGCCTACTGTGAGAATGGGTAGGAAGAACATGAACAGGATGATAATTCCTATCGGTTTAGGCACCCAGTTATAGAAAGGATAGTTTTTGGGATATGCGGGCATTTCCTTAACAATTAATGATTGAAAATCAGAGTTTGGCTTTCACTATTACCATCATACCGGCAGCTAGTTTTTCGTTATCTTCTTTGGAAAGATTGGTGAAGTCGATGCGTACGGGTATGCGTTGTTGTATCTTAACGAAGTTGCCGGCAGAATTGTCAGTAGGAACCAATGAATATTTTGAGCCCGTTGCTCCAGAAATGGCGGTGATGGTACCTGTGAACTCTTTGTTGCTGATGGCGTCTACGGTGACAGATACCTTTTGCCCTATATGCAGGTTCTCCACTTGAGTCTCTTTGTAATTGGCAACGATCCACTTTTGGGTGTCAGGGAGTATGTAGGTAATAGTTTGTCCGGCTGTAATGAACTGTCCTTCTTCCAATGCCCGGCGGCCTAATTTCCCGTCACAGGGAGCCACTACTACAGTGTAGGAAAGATTCAAACGTGCCATCTCTAAAGCGGCTGTCGCGCGTTGGATGGCAGCTTCTGTACTTTCACGACGGTGTGATACTTCATTTACTCCGGATAAAGCGGCTTTTTGTTGGCGTTTTGTCGCTTCCAACTTTTTGCGGGTGGCTTCATATTCCGTTTCTATCTGTTCGAGCTGTATGGGAGTCGCTGCATTTCTTTGCACCAGGTTCTGGTAGCGTTGGCGGTCTTTCTCCAGCTTGGCAAGACGGATCTCAATTTCGGAGATGGAAGCGTCGTATACGGAAGCGGTGGTCTGTGTGGTTTGTAGTGTGGCCCCGATTACGGTAGCGCCGGCTTGTGCGTCTTTTAGTGCGGCTTCGGCTTCCATTACGCGTATCTTATATTCGCGGTCGTCCAATACAAGGAGCGTATCGCCTTTATGTATCTCTTGATGCTCGGTAAAATAAATCTTCTTGATATAGCCTGACGCGCGCAGGTTGATGGGAGATATGTACTGCTCTATCTGTGCGTCATTGCTGGTTTCTGTGCGATTGTAGCTGAGGAAGAGACAAGCAACCTCTATTATTCCCCAAACGACAATTGCCACTCCCAACAAGCTGACTACGATTTGCCAGCAGCGTAGTTTACGAAGTTTCTTAGCCTTTTCCTGATGTGTGTTCGATGTGTTATTTTTTTCTATTGCTTCCATATGATGATTTGATTAACTTGTTATTTAATTAATGAATCAATTTGCCCTGTCAGTTTCAGTAGCAACAGAGTTGTTACCCGGTAACTGTAATGGGCACTGATGTAGTTGTTTTGTGCTTCGCTCATCTGCATTTCGTCTTGCAGAACTTCGGTCATAGAGGCAATCCCTTCGCGGTAACGCTCCATCGTAACTGTGTATACATCTTCTGCAAGCAGATAATTGTCTTTCTGCTTCTTGAAATTACGCTGGTTATTCATCAGATCGTTAGTAGCATTTAAATACTGGGTTTGCAGATTTTTGCGGGTATTTTCTTGTGCTAGTTTTATGTTTTCAATGTCTATTGCGGCTTTCCGGTTTTTGTAGCGTTTATCCAGTCCGTCGAAAATAGGAATACGCAGTGATACCCCCAGTCCGTAAGAACGGAACCAATGATTGGACGGTCCGGAGTGGAACCAATGATAGGCTTTGTCTGTATAAGCGGAGAACATCCAATTGGCAGTTAGGTTTAATGAAGGAATGTAGCCGTAACCAATCATCTTTTTTTGCTTTTCAGCCATTAACTTTTGCGATTGCAGCAATTGGAGCTCATACAGATTCTCGGATAGTCCGGTCAGTGTAACAGGAGTTATGTTTTCGGAGTTCACCGGAACTAAAGCTATCTGTGCGTCGGCAGGATAGTCCATAATATATTTCAGTAGGTTCAGTTGTTGTTCCTGCATTGCCTGAGCATTGTCATATTGTACTTTCAGATTTTCCAGATTGATATTAACACGTTTCACATCTACTTCCATAGCCATTCCATTATCGTGAAAAGCCATGGTGATGTTTTTCAGTTCTTCCAGCCGGGTTATGTTGGCTTTTATCAATGTGATTTGCTCAGTAGTGGTTTGTCCCAGATAATATATCTTACATATTTCCAGAATAAGATCTTCTCTCGCTTTTTCATAAGAAAGACGGTTCATCTCATCCATTACTTTGGCAATGGATACGGTGGTATAAAGCGTTTGGTTGTAAAGAGGCATTTGAAATTGCAAACCTGCGTTGGCGTTGTGTTGCAGGGTATAAGTTATGTTATACGGATTTCCATAGGCCGAACCGTCGGTGACAGATACGGGTGGATCTATATTGTCATTATAGTTGGCAAACCCATTGATTTGAGGTAACAGCTTTGCCCGATTCTCAGAAATTCCATATTTACTTTTTTGCATATCCTTACGCTTGCTTTCCAATGACAGATTATTCTCGATGCCTATCTCGAGACAATCTTTCAGTGTCAGAGTCTTTTGGGCATATACTTGGGCAGCCGACAAACAGAGAAAGGAAAAAATGAATAGTAGCTTTTTCATAATAATCACCAATAATTTGTGCAAAGTTAGTGGCTTATTACGAAAGGATGCTATCCATATATAGACTGCTTGTGTTCATATTTTCCTTTTTCTTAGCTGTTTTAAGGATGTAAATGAGTAAAAAGCAACTGTTTTGAATTGCTGCTCCTGCTTAATAAATGATAATTATCGTCTTTCTTATGAAAAAAAATAAGTAGAAATGTATTTATCAAGTTTATTATACTACCTTTGTCCCAGAGTTTGAGTTACGAATCATTATCGTATAGTTCTTCTTTTAATATATTATTAGTAAGCAGTCCTCTTCTTTAATTATCCTCCTCACTCCAATTTATTATTTATTTTATAACATTTTTAGAATGAACATTTACATTTCAGGTTTAAGTTATGGCATTAATAATGCTGACTTGACAAATTTATTTGCAGAGTTTGGAGAAGTTTCTTCAGCTAAAGTTATTTTCGATAGAGAAACCGGTAGATCCAGGGGATTTGCTTTTGTTGAAATGAACAATGATACAGAAGGGCAAAAAGCTATTGACGAGTTAAACGGTGTAGAGTATGACAATAAAGTTATTTCTGTAAGCGTTGCACGTCCTCGTGAAGAAAGACCGTCAAACGGCAGACCTCGTAGCGGTTATAATAACTCTAGAAGATACTAATAAGATAGAGGCAGGAAACTTGATTTTCTGCCTCTCAAAATAATTTCTGTCTTTTTCATTTTAACGGAGGCGTTCCGTTCCACCACCTGCACCTTTCATTCTACAAAGATTTATAAGACTTTTGTATGAGCCACTTGAGTGAAGCGTGCTCAGATTATACTCATGCTAATGTTTTTAGCATACTCAAAAACAACATTTATGACATTTAAAGATTTAAATATAACCGAATCGATTTTAAAAGCAATTGAAGAAAAAGGATATGTCAATCCTACTCCTATACAAGCAAAAGCAATTCCTGCACTATTAGTAGGAAAAGATATATTAGGCTGTGCGCAGACTGGAACAGGAAAAACTGCGGCATTTGCCATTCCCATCATTCAACAGCTACAAGCTGATAAAAGCTTAAATAACAGTATTAAGGCTTTAATATTAACACCTACTCGTGAACTGGCATTACAGATTAGCGAGTGTATAGATGACTATGCTAAATATACTCAGGTCCGCCATGGAGTTATCTTTGGAGGAGTAAATCAACGTACACAAGTAAACATGTTGCATAAAGGAGTGGATATCTTGGTTGCTACTCCGGGTAGGCTGCTGGATTTAATGAATCAAGGATATGTTCGTTTGAATAATATACAGCATTTCGTATTGGATGAGGCAGATCGTATGCTTGATATGGGTTTTATCCATGATATCAAACGTTTGTTGCCAAAACTTCCTAAAGAGAAACAAACTTTATTGTTTTCAGCTACTATGCCTGATACAATTATTTCTCTTACAAACTCTTTGCTGAAGCAGCCGGTGAAGATTAGTATAACTCCTAAATCATCTACGGTAGATGCAATCGAACAGACTGTTTACTTTGTAGAAAAGAAAGAGAAAAGTAAATTATTAATTTCTATTTTGCATCAAACGCAAGGACAGTCGGTACTTGTCTTTTCACGTACTAAGCACAATGCAGACAGAATAGTTCGAGTGTTGGGCAAAGCCGGCATTGGCAGCCAAGCCATTCATGGAAACAAAAGCCAAAATGCACGACAGTCAGCATTGGAAAACTTTAAATCAGGCAAGATACGTGTCATGATAGCTACTGACATTGCCGCTAGAGGTATTGACATCAATGAATTGCCATTGGTTATTAACTACGACCTTCCTGATGTTCCCGAAACTTATGTACATCGTATTGGGCGTACAGGTAGAGCCGGAAATTCAGGAACGGCACTGAGCTTTTGCTCACAGGAAGAACGTAAGTTGGTTAACGATATTCAGAAGTTGACAGGAAAGAAACTCAGTAGGGCAGAACTTGCAATTTGAGGTTGCTTCTAAGTTTATTATTTATTCAGTAATTATATATCTATTAATATAATATAAGTTCTATGGCAAAATCCATGACAGTGGGAAAACGCGAAAATGAAAAGAAAAGACTTGCTAAGCGAGAAGAAAAATTAAAGCGGAAAGAGAACCGGAAAACCAATAAAAGCAGCATTGACGATATGATTGCTTATGTGGATGAATACGGAATGATTTCCTCGACTCCCCCTGAGGAGAATGTTAAGAAGAAAGAGATTAATTTAGAAGAAATAATGATTGCCACTCCTAAAAAGGAGGATGAAGAACCGGTTATTCTGAGAGGAAGAGTTGAGTTTTTTAATGAGTCCAGAGGATTTGGGTTTATCAAAGATCTTTCCGGAGTTGAAAAATATTTCTTCCATGTGAATAACGTTGTTACGGAGATCAAAGAAGGGAATGTTGTTACGTTTGATCTTGAGCGTGGAATAAAAGGAATGAATGCGGTTAACATTTGTTTGGAAAAGAAATAATATACATCTTATATTGAAATCGTCTCGCAAGATAAATTTACTTATCTTGCGAGACGATTTATTTTGTATCATAAAATAGAAATGTTATTCTTTTGATACACAATTAAAATCGAAACTGTAAATGGAAATCTATTATTAGGAAAAGCGCTTCAAGAGAGGAGTAATTGTATCTGTAATAACAGAATTAGCTGAGCTGAAAGAGATAAATTCCGAAAATATACATAATTATTTATTTAGAATTTTATTCTATAAAAAAGAAGATTTTTATTTATTTTTGCAAAAAAGAAGCCAGCTATGAAATACCTTTTTTTACTCTTAATATGTGTTTATTGCTGTCTATTCGGCTATGCTCGCCCTGTCATCGTGTATGATGATGATAACTTATCGTGTAATCGTATTATTTCTTTGGAGCAGGATGCATATGGTTTTATATGGATTGCAACAGAAGACGGATTAAACAAGTTTGACGGCTATACATTTACCAACTATTTTCATGATGAAAGTGATTCTACCTCTATAGCGTGTAACTATATCAACAAGGTTTATTCGGACTCTCATCAAAGACTGTGGGTGGCAAGTAATAAAGGTATCCAGTATTATTTACCCCAACAAAATGCTTTTAGAACCATTAAATTACCTGTTAATTCCAATCCTAATGTTACAGCTATAACAGAATTGCATAATGGTGATATTTGGATTGCCGCTTCCGGTTCTGGTTTGTATTCTATTAATTCCCATACAGACCAAGCTGAACAGTTGACTTGGATAGGAGAACATTGTGATTATTTGTATGTAAATTGTATTTATGAAGATACAAAACATTATGTTTGGATTAGTTATCTTGGCAATCAGCTGGCTCGTATTTCTCTTGAGAGAAAAGAAATTGTTACTTATACACTACCACAGACTCCTTTCCCGAAAGTATATGGTATGAAAGAAGATGCTCAGGGTAATTTGTATCTTATTACTTACAATGATGTTTTGATGAAAACTCCTGAAAAAGAGAGCTTTCAGTCTGTACGTACTGCTGACAATCGAAACGTTGTTGCACGCGGCATCACCCAGACCAGTGATGGCAAACTGTGGGTAAATACAGTAAACAACGGGTTAATGTTTATTGATACAAAACAGAAACAATTATATCCTGAACGCGTATCCGGAAATACATTTGATGAGCTAACGTACGGAGAAATAGTGTGTTTTTTGGAGGATACAGATGGTAATAAATGGTTGGCTTACCGTCGAAAAGGTTTAGTAATGGTACCTAATGAAGGAAAACTTTTTGAGTCTCTAAGTCTTACCGTATCACCAACTCAAGGATCTCCGACTATGATTTATCAAAGTTGTGACAATCATTTATGGGTAGGAAACTGGGACGGTTCGCTTCAACAACTGGACAGAGGAGGAAAACGATTGAAGCAGTACAAACTTTCGCATTATCCTCGGACTGTTTATGAAAAAGAAGGAACTCTTTGGATAGGAAGTAACGATGGCGGAATTTATCAGCTGAATTTGCATACGGATAAACTTTATCAGACCTCTTTATTCGCTAATAAAAGTGTCAACAGGATTATTGAAGGGCGTGATCATATGCTTTATCTATCTTGTCCGGGTAATGGATTGGGCGTTTATAACCCAACTAATGGAGAGAGTACACTAATATCTTACCAGACTCCTATGGAAAATCAAGTAACATTAGGAAATGATTGGATTAATGATTTGCTGTGCGATAAAGATAGTCTTATTTGGATTGCTCATTTCCTGGGAGTAAGATGCTATGATACTTCTAAAAATATATTTTTAGATCTTCCTATTAACTATGATTTGAAAAACTATGTATGCTATGAACTTTTGGAAGATAACGACGGACGGCTATGGATTGGTACTAATAATGGTATTTATATTTATGATAAGCAAAAGCAAACTCTTCAGCACATAGGGAAAAAGGAAGGTATGCCTAGTAATGTTGTCTGTGGATTGGAAAAAGATGCGCAAGGAAATATTTGGTGCAGTACTTACAAAGGTATATGTCGTATTGAGCAGGAGAGTCACCGGGTAACAACTTATTATTCCGGAAATGGATTGAGAGATAAAGAATATATAATTGGCATGTCTTTACAAGATAATAATGGATACATTTATTTTGGTGGTCCTAGTGATATTATCCGTTTTATACCTGACAGTATTCAATTTGGTAAGCCGTTACATATTCCGGTTCTAACCAATTTATATGTAGATAATGTTTTGGTAAATGCCTCAAAGTCAGCTTTGTGTAAAAAGAAGCTGGCAGATACTTTGTCTGTCTATACAAATGAATTATATTTTGATCCTAAAAGTAATACTTATTCTTTTGAGTTTTCTACATTCAATTTTCATAATCGAAAGAATACTTATTTTAAGTATCGTTTAAGGGAATTGGATGGCAACTGGAGCCATACATTACTTGGAGAGAACCGGATTACCTATAATTATTTACCACCGGGACAGTACACTCTTGAGGTACAAGCCTGCGAAAATAATATCTCGTCTCCTATACGTAATATTTCCATTTATATCGCCTCACCTTGGTATCTTACTTCGTGGGCACTGGTTATTTATTTTGTTGGAGCAGTTATGTTGATTCTAGGTTCTATAAACCTATATATTCGTCAGCAAAACCATAAAAGAAGAGATGAAATAAATGAAGAGAAAATACGCTTTTTCATTAATATAGCTCATGAGATACGTTCTCCATTGACATTGATTATAAATCCGTTGAATGAGCTACTCAAAAAAAGTACGGATTCTGGTATGTTAAAAATATTGAGAATGATGGAACATAATACTAATCGTATTATGAGTCTTATAAATCAGCTTCTTGATATTCGGCGTATTGATCAGGGACAAATGAAGATAAAATGTAGGGAGACTGATTTAATTAGTTTCATTGATGATATTTATGAGATATTCAGCTATCAAGCAATTAAGCGGAATATAAATTTTACTTTCAACCATACTTCCGAGAAACTCTTTGTTTGGATTGATGTGAAAAACTTTGATAAGATAATAATCAATTTGTTATCAAATGCATTTAAATACACTCCTGATGGTGGGGAAATAGAAATAGTACTTACTGCAAAAGAAGAGCTGAAAACAAATTCTCCATTGAGGAAATATGCTGAAATTTGTGTACGGGATACCGGTAAAGGTCTTGATAAAAAAGAGATGGAAAAAGTTTTCGAACGTTTTTATCAATCGCCTTCCGATCCAAATCGTAGCTTGGGTTTCGGCATAGGATTGAATTTGGCTAAAATGTTAGTTGAGCTTCATCATGGTACTATCAAAGCGGATAATCGCTCAGATAAACAGGGGAGTTGTTTCACAATACAAATTCCGCTTGGAAATGACTTCTTATCTGCAGAAGAACGAGAAGTAGAAGTTGTGGAAACATCTCCTATTCACAATATTCCTATGGAAGAATGGGTTGTAGATGCAGAAAGTGCTGCATCTAACAAGAAAAGCAAGTATCGAATTTTACTTGTTGATGATGATAGGGCTCTGTGTGAGTATTTGCAGGACAAATTAGGAGATATCTATAGGATTACTACTTGTCACAATGGACAGGAAGCATTACAAGTAGCGATGAGTCAAACATTCGATTTGGTTATTTCAGATATTGTTATGCCGATAATGGATGGATTCGAACTGTTACATCGGATTAAACGAACACCACAAATAGGATATTTGCCCGTTATTTTATTGACATCGCAAACAGAGTTGGAAAATAGGATTAAGGGGTATAAAGAAAAAGCTGATGCCTTCCTATCTAAACCTTTTAATATTGATGAGCTAATGATGCTCTGTGCTAATTTGATTGAGAATCGCATCCTTATAAAAAGTCGGTATAATATTTTGGAGAAAGATATAAAATCAATTAATATAAAAGCTAATGATGAACTTTTTCTTGAGCGTCTTATAAAGGTCATCAATGAAAACCTGTCAAATGTTGATTTTACTGTTGAAAATTTAGCAGATGAAGTAGGTATAAGTAGAGTGCAACTTCATCGTAAATTAAAAGATTTGATAGGTGTATCTACAAGTGAATTCATTCGTAATTTACGATTGCAACAGGCAACTATCTTACTCAAGGATAACAAAGTTAATATTTCTCAGATAGCCTATGCTGTTGGATTTTCAAATCCGATTTTGTTTTCTTCTACTTTCAAGAAAACGTATGGATGTACCCCTAGGGAGTATAGGGAGAGGAATATGTAACAAAATAATATATAGAATGTAACGCCTATGTTACAAATGACCGAATAGTATGTAACAATAAACTAGAGCATTTCATAACCATATTACTATGTTTGCAGCGTGTAAATTTTAAATTTAATATGTTATGAAAAATGCTTTTAATTTTAGGCCATGGATGGTTTTGGCTGTCTTGTTGACGTATTCATTGGGGACGTGGGCTCAATCTATTACGTTAAAAGGAATCGTGAAAGATGACTTTGGTGAAAGTGTTATTGGTGCTAGCGTTTTGCAAAAAGGTACCACGAATGGTACGGTAACTGATTTGGATGGTAATTTTACTTTGACTGTTCCTAATAAAAATGCGGTGCTGGTTATTTCATTCATAGGCTATCTTACGCAAGAAATAACTGTAGGAAATCAAACTCATTTCAATGTTCTCCTAAAAGAAGACGCACAAAATTTGGATGAGGTGATTGTTATTGGTTATGGTACGGCAAAGAAAAGTGACTTGACGGGAGCCGTAACTCGTGCAGATATGGGTGCGTTGGAAAAATCACCTAATGTAAATGTTTTACAAGGCTTAAAAGGGGTTGTTCCAGGTCTGAATATTGGTATTGCAACCAAAGCGGGAGACTCACCTACTGTTTCTATTCGTGGTCGTAACTCTATTTCTGGTTCTACTGAGCCATTAGTAGTATTGGATGGAGTTATTTATCGTGGTAATATTTCTGATATTAACCCAAGTGATATTGCATCTATTGATGTGTTAAAGGACGCCAGTAGTACAGCTATTTATGGTTCACAAGCAGCAAACGGTGTGTTAATGATTACTACTAAAACGGTTAAAAGTGTTTCTAAGCCGATTTTGGAATATAGTGGTTCATTTACTTTGCAAGGTTTGATTAACAATGATATGAAACGTCTTGACAGAGATGGTTTCGCTACTCAGGTTGCTGATATTAAGTTGGCTGAGAGTCGTATGGGAACTGATATGTTACAACGTAATCCGGATTTCAACCCCGCTACTTATTTTAAAGATGGAGAAGTGATAACTGGTTATAATAATGGTGTGAATACCGATTGGTGGGATTTATTGACGGAAGATGTTCCTTATATTCAAAATCACAACATTAGTGTTCGTGGAAAAACAGAAAGGAATAGTTATTTTGTTTCTTTTGGTTTTACTGACCAACAAAACTTAGTTGTTAATGATACCTACAAACGTTATAATGTTCGCATGAACTTGGATAGTAAAATTACAGACTGGTTAAAAGTTGGAACAGCTTCCTATTTTAATATAAGTAACTTCTCCGGTGAGAATACTTCATTTAGTAGTTTGTTTAGCATTCCGGCTTCTGCCACTCCATATGAAGAAGATGGTAAAACATTGAAAGTACAACCTTTGGTAAGTACTGTAAATCCTTTGCTGACAATGAGTAATCCTGATAAGGATATACGCTATAACTTGTCAGGTAATGTATATGCCGATGTTAGTATTCCTTGGGTAAAAGGTTTGAGTTATCGTATCAGCTATGCGAATAACTGGACGATCTATAATTATTATAATTTTAATCCGTATGGCAATACTTTGTTAGGTCAGGCAGAGAAGAAACATACCAACCAAAATGAATGGACGTTGGACAATATCATTACTTACCAAAATACATTTGGAAAACATTCTGTTAATGCCACATTTGTATATGGTGTTGAAAAACGCACTTATGAGAGCACTGATGCTATTGCCAAAACTTTTACTGATAAGACTCTAGGATATAATAATATGGGAATGGGGCAAGCTGACTTGAATGCTATTACTTCAAATGCTTGGGAAGAAAGCAGCTTGTATAACATGTTGCGTTTAGTCTATACTTACAATGATCGCTACATTGTTACTGGAACCATTCGTCGTGACGGTTTTTCGGGATTCAGTAGTGGTAATAAGTTTGGTTATTTCCCATCAGTAGCTGCGGCATGGAGACTCTCTGAGGAATCTTTTATTAAAGATAATATCAAATGGATTGATAACTTGAAACTACGTTTGTCTTATGGTACCAGTGGGAATAGAACTAGTGGACGCTATGCAACTATGGCGCAAATGCAAAATAGTTCATCCTATGGTAAGGGATATGTGTATGGTGATGGTGCAAAAGGTGGCTTGTTGCAACTAATGAAAACTTTGCCGAATCCCGATTTAAAATGGGAGACGACCAAATCGGTCAATTTAGGTCTTGACTTCAGTGTATTGGGGGGGCGTTTGTTTGGTAATTACGAGTTTTATGTATCTAAAACCAGTGATTTGTTGTACGATGTTGAAATTCCTCATATGAATGGTATGGTTACTAACAGTATTCCTACTAACATCGGTAAGTTGCGCAATATAGGACATGAATTTAGTATTACTGGTATCCCCATTGTTAACAAAGATTTTCAATGGACCATTACTGCTAACTTCTCATTGAATAAAAATAAAGTAGAAAGTATCTTGGGTATTGATGCGAATAAAGATGGTAGGGAAGATGATTTGGTTGCAAGTAATATCTTTATTGGTGAACCCTTAGATCCGATTTATGATTATAACATCATTGGCATGTGGCAGGTAGAGGATTATAATAAAGGCATAATTCCTGATGGTTTCTTGTATGGTACTTACAAGATTGAAGATGTTAACCATGACAACGCATACACAGCTGAGGATGACCGGAAGATTCTTGGTTACAAAGATCCTTTATATCGTTTCAGTATTCAAAACAATTTTACTTATAAAGATTTTGAGTTGAATATCTTTATCAATTCTGTACAAGGTGGTAAAAATCACTACCTGGGCCAACCTGCTGGGAAATTAGTCATTCCTGATCACCTGTTGAGTAACAGTTTCATGAAATTTGATTATTGGACTCCCGAAAATCCAGATGCTCGATATCGCCAATTGGGATTCTATACTAATTCATTAGGTTCAGGATTTTCACCTTATATTTCCCGTAGTTTTGTTCGTTTGCAGGAGTTATCTTTAGCATATAACCTGCCTAAAAAATTCTTGAGCAAGATTCATGTAAATCGTGCGAAAGTGTTTATCAGCGCATCCAACCTCTTTACTATAACAGGTTGGGACGGATGGGATCCTGAAGCAGGACAAGGTATTAGCTATGACTTGGATGGAGGTTATCCAACGATGAAGAGCTATACACTGGGATTGAACTTTGAATTCTAAAAAATTAAATACGTATCACAATGAAAAACTTGAAATATATATTTGCAGCTGTTGCATTATCATGTTTAGGCACAGCTTGTAATGAAAGTAGCTGGTTGAAAGAAACTCCCTACGATTTCTATACGCCTGAAAATTCCTATACTACAACTGACCAGTTCCAAAATGCGTTAAATTACTTGTATGATCAGGTACGAGGGATGCGTTGGAAAATGGGTGACCAAAATATGGCTTTAATTTGCAGTGATATTGCTTCCGGTGGAACAGATACTTCCCCTGTTGCTAAATTTAATGACTTTAAAACGTTTCTTACTCCCTATACTTATGTAGCCAGTTCATATTGGGATAGAGCTTATTCAGCCATAGCTAATGCAAATGTTATTATCAGCCGTATTGATATGGAAAATGAGGTAGGTGAAGATAACAAAAAAGTAATTAAAGGACAAGCACTCTTTTTCCGCGCTTATTTTTATAATTTCTTAGCAAATTTATATGGCGGTGTTCCATTGATATTAGAAGAAGCTACCGAACCTCGAAAGGATTATGTACGGGCAACGCGTGAAGCTACTTATGACCAGGCACGTCAGGATTTGGAAGATGCCATCAAAATGCTGAATGATATTACAAAGGCTAAAGATGGTGAAGTAAATATTCAGGCTGCTCAACATTTGTTGGCGGAAGTTTATATTTCTCTTGGAGATTATTCCGAAGCCATTGCTGCAGCTACTGCTGTTATTACTCACCCCAGTATGGGATTGATGAAAACACGTTTCGGTTCAAGAAAAGACGAAACAGGTGATCCTTATTGGGACTTATTCCAATTGAATAACCAAAACCGTTCAAGTGGTAATACTGAAACAATTTGGGCTTTACAGTATGAATATAAGAACTCCGGTTCTTCCTATAGTAATGAAATGCCGCGTTGGTTACTTCCTTATTATGAAGGCTTGAATGTGCGAGATAAAGAAGATAAAAAGAATGTAAAAGCCTTTACACTCAACACGATGGAAAAAGGTGGTAGAGGTATCGGTACTATTCGTCCTACTAATCACTTCCTCAACGAAATTTGGGAATCGGGAGATATCCGTAACTCTGAATTGATGATTATACGCGATTTCCAAGTTGACAATCCGGAAGCGAAAGATTTCAAAAAATGGATCATGGCTGATGGGTTATATGATAAGTTTAATAAGGAACAGCAAACTCGTCAGTTCTATCCGTTTATTATGAAATTCAGTCAGGTCGGTACTTTAGAGGACGATAATTATCAGAAAAATGCTGACGGTACATATAAACTTACAGCTTTGGGTGAGCATGGCGTGGTTTACGCATGGGGAAGTCTAAGTGCTAATACTTCTATGAAAGACGAATACATGTATCGTTTGGCCGGTACTTATCTTCTTAGAGCAGAAGCCTATTTGGCCAATAATGAACCGGATAAGGCTATGGCAGATCTGAATGAACTTAGAGATCGTGCTCGAACTCGCCAGCTTACTAGTTCAAGTGAAGTAACACTCGATTTCATTCTGGACGAGCAAATGCGTGAGTTATATTTCGAAGATTTTCGTGTGCCTACCTTATGCCGTTTAGGTAAAATGGTGGAGCGCTCTAGAAAATATAATCCGTTTGGTGCAAATGTTGGTGATCACCAGAATTTATTCCCTATTCCGTATAGCGAAATAGAAAAGAATATATTTAATAAAATAGAACAAAATCCGGATTATGAGAAATTCTAGGAGTTTATGAACTCTTCAGAATCTATCTCAGCGCTTCATAAAAAGTAGGCTGATATTTATCTATTTTATAAATACCAACTTAAAAAACACATTATAGCAAATATTGTTATGAGGAGATTATTACTATTATGTTATTTGGTTACGGCGGGAGTTGTCGGGATATTCGCTCAAGGAGAAAACCGATTAAAGGATAACTTTGACTTCGATTGGAAATTTTCATTAAATGATGATCGCCAGTATGCTGATCCTGTGTATAATGACCAATCGTGGGAAGATATCCAACTACCGCATGACTGGAGTATTAAATTGAATTTTGACCATTCGATTAGTGGATCGGCAGCTCATTTGCCTGGTGGCATCGGTTGGTATCGCAAAGCGTTTTTTGTACCGGCTTCCTATAAAAATAAGTCCGTATCTGTTTTATTTGATGGCATTTTTCATCAGAGTGATGTTTATATTAACGGTAAACATTTAGGTTTTCGGCCGTATGGATTTTGTAGTATTGAATATGATCTGACTCCATATCTGAAGTATGGGGAAAAGAATATAATTTCTGTACGTGTTGACCGTTCGGGAAAAGATAACATCGCTCGCTGGTATACGGGATCTGGAATTTATCGTCATGCTTGGCTGATTGTAACCAACCCTATGCATGTAATTAACAATGGTACTTATGTTACTACGCCAGAGATAGATGCCCAAAGAGCATGCGTGGCTGTTGTGACAAGCCTTACCAACACTTCTCACCAAGAAGAAACTGCTACACTTATGCAATATATTCTGGATAAAGAAGGAAAAGTTGTAGCCAAAAGTGATAACCGAAAAGTTACGGTTCAGCCCAAAGATACGGTTGATGTGACTCAACAACTGAATTTGGAAAATCCTGTGCTATGGTCGATTGATACTCCGTCGATGTATACCATGAAAACCATAGTGAAGATTGGGCGAAAAACCGTTGATGACTATCGTACTCCATTTGGTGTGCGCACTATAGAGTTTACAGCTGATCGTGGATTTTTCTTAAATGGTCAGCAAGTCAAACTTAAAGGCTTGTGTTTGCATCAGGATGCCGGTGCATTAGGGACAGCTGTACCCGACCGGAGTAGTGAACGCCGTTTGGAGATCTTGAAGGAATACGGGTGTAATGCCATCCGCTGTGCGCACAATCAACCCTCTCCTGAGTTTTTGGATATGTGTGACCGTATGGGATTTATCGTAATTGATGAGGCATTTGATAAATGGAAATCCGGTTATTATGCCAAATATTTTGACGAATGGTGGCAAAAAGATATGGAGGATATGTTGTTACGTGACCGTAATCATCCGTCGGTTGTTTTGTGGAGTATCGGAAACGAGCTGCAGGAAGCGTGGGAAAGCTCTGATGAAGGAGTGGAACGTGCAAAAATGCTGCAGGATTTTGTTCACCAAAAAGAACCGAGTCGTATGGCAATTCTCTCTGCGCAAAACAACCATCAGGAAAAGTTTTCCGGTGTAACGGACGTTATCGGATATAACTATTTGGAGGCACGTATGTTAAGTGATCACAAGAAATTCCCCGAACGCCGTTTTATGATAACCGAAGAGCTTCCTTATTATAGTGGTGAAGAAGGAAACATTCGTAGTTATACTCCGTATAATCCATGGAACATCATTGCTGAGAATGAATTTGTAGCCGGTGGATTTATTTGGTCGGGGGTAGATTACTTAGGTGAGGCAGCTAGTCGGGAAAGCCATGGATGGCCCAACGGGCTGTTTGATATCTGTATGTTTGAGAAGCCTCGCGCTGCCTATCATCGCGCGATGTGGAACAATAAACCATTGGTAAGCATAGCTTTTCTTGATCCCTCTCTTGATATCGACCATGGAAGGGATTTGTGGCAGTGGCCTAAGATGGCTTCACACTGGAACTTGCCGAGAACGTATTTCGGACAAGTTATTCAGGTGTGCACTATCACAAATTGCGAAGAAGTAGAGATGTTTATGAATGGTAAATCGATGGGCAAACAAAAAACAGCTGACTTTACGAATAATACCATTATATGGAATATTCCTTATCGTCCGGGAACTTTGGAAGCAAAGGGATATAATGATGGGAAAGAAGTAGCAGCTTATCAGCTTGCCACATCAAAAGATACGGATTCTTTAACTTTGACGCCCGACCGGACAATGATTAAAGCAGACGGACAAGATTTGTCGCACATTGCTATTCAGTTGTACGATGAGGATGGGAAACCTGTACAGACGGATGATAAAGAGTTGACTGTAACGGTGGAAGGTGATGGCCGTTTCTTGGGCATTGATAACGGAGATTTAAGACGTAAAAATTCATTTAGCGGGAACAGGTTGAAAACCTATTTCGGCAAGGCGCTGGTTGTTGTACAATCCTTGCGTAAAGCGGGCACGATGACAGTTAGTGTGAAGATGGAAGGAAAAGCAACTCCTTATGTAGTTACCATCCAGTCCGTCCGGTAGATGGTAAGTGGTTTGATATTAGTTGAATAACAGGAAAGAGTGTACTGTAATGGTGCACTCTTTTTATGTATAAAATAGTTTCGTAATAGGTATATCTTTAGCGTTTGTTATATTGAAAACAGAAAATGTAACATAGAAAATAATGTTGTAGTTTCAGTATAATAAGATGTATCATATCTGATATATTCTAACTGAAAGATTCCGTAATTTTGAACAATAAAGCTACAGTTAACTTGGAGAGTTGTTTTAATCTAATATGAATATGAGAAGAATTTATTTTTTTGTTTGCATTATTGTATTGTGTTGTATAAACTCGGCTCAAGCGCATCTCCCTTGCCCGGTGAATGCCAGGGGGTATTGCAATGTGATGCCGAAGTGAAATCATCTTATAAGAAAAGTGTGTCTCTTCATTTTGATGTTAATTCCCGGGAAGAATCTTATGCAGCCCGAATGTTGACGAAGTCTTTGCAAGAACGGGGATATGTAATAAATGCGAATAGTGGAGATTATTCAATCAAATTCTTAATTGACAAGAGGAGATATGATGCCGAAGCATTTGCTATTATTCCTGAAGGAAATGTAATTAAAATTATTGGAGGAGATTATAGAGGACTTATTTATGGGGCATTGTCATTGTCGGAAGATTTGAGGAATGAAATTTTGTTGGATAATGCGGTTGCTCGGAGTGAAAAGCCGAAATTGATGTTACGAGCTGTAAAGTACGATCTTCCATGGGATACCTATCGGCATAGTGAAGCGTTGAATCTTCATGATGAGACCTGTCGTGACCCGAAATATTGGGAAGCATTTTTGGATATGATGGCCGAAAATAGGCTGAATGCTTTGTCGCTTTGGAACTTGCATCCTTATCCATTCATGATCATACCTAAAAACTATCCGGAAGCGAGCCCGTTTACGAAAGAAGAATTTAAAGAGTGGCAAAAGCTTTTTCAGTCTATCATCGGCATGGCTGCTGAGCGAGCTATCGAAACCTATCTGATTCCGTTCAACATTTTTGTGACGCCGGAGTTTTCAGTTGCACATAATGTAGCAATGGATAATCTTGATCATCATTTCTATGTGCGTGGGGAAACGGCACAAATTGTCAAAGACTACACACGCGAATGTGTAACCCAAGTGTTGGAAGAATATCCTGATTTAACGGGGTTTGGATTGACTTTGGGTGAAGGCATGGCAGGTATGACACCACAAGAACGTGAAGCTTGGATGACTGAGACTATCATTGAAGGGATGCGGCGGGCCAATCGACCTTCTAAACTGGTACATCGCGTACCGTTCTCTAGTACGACCGAATCACTTGGGAATACCAGCGTTGAAACGGAGCGCATAACTCGCGCATCCATAGAGCGGGAAGCGGATATGGGCTTTACCGAAGGTCCTATTTTTGCAGACTTTAAATTCAATTGGTCACATTCCCTTTCCACGCCCAAGCTGATTAAAGTGCATGGTGGCCCGTTGTATGATACTTACTTTAATCCTGTCTCCGATAAATATAAGGTGACTTGGACAGCACGTAATGAAGATATCTTTTGCCTACGTTGGGGGGTACCTGAATTTGTCAGAGCGCATGTGAAATTAAATTCTCCGGCTTATGTTGGAGGGTATTTTATAGGTTCGGAAACCTATATCCCGGCAAAAGATTATTTCACGACGGATATGAGTAAGGCTAATTGGAAATGGGCTTTTGAACGTCAATGGCTGTATTATAAAATTTGGGGACGTTTGTTGTACGATAGTGATACGCCGGATGAAGTGTTTCATGCTGAATTTATTCGTCGTTATGGCAAAGATGGTGAAAATCTGCTGAAAGCTTCTTCACTTGCCGGCATCACACCGCTGGTGTTTGCGTCAAATACGGACTGTGGTTGGGATTTTACCTTGTATAGTGAAGGATTGATGGCTCTTGTTCCTAAAGATCGGAATAGGCCGGGAACCCCATTGGAAGAATATGTTTCTATCGACCGATTGATTCACCAAAATCCGCTTGATACCTCTTTTGTTAAAGTAGCAGATTATGTGGAACGGATATTGGCTGGCGGAAGTTTTACCAAAGAAAGGGTCACACCTCCGCAGATAGCCGATTCTTTGGAAAGGAATGCCAAACAAGCTCTTAAACTGGTAGAAAATATTAACCCGGCAAAGAATCAGAATGCAGCATTGATCTATGAAGTTGCAGATATTAAAACTTGGGCTAATTTAGGTTTACATTATGCCGAGAAGATACGTGGGGCTATTGCTTTGCAAACTTACAGGGTAAATGGAAATAAGACTTATCAGCAACAAGCGATACGGCACTTGAGTAAAGGACTGGAATATTGGGATAAAGTTATTGAAATTACTCGTCCGTTATACAACGATATGCCGCTGGTTCATTACAGTGAGCAAGGGGGGAAGCATTGGAAGGAAAATGATCATTTACGCTTTCACTGGGCATTGATTCGTCCTGATGTGGCTAAAGATCTGGAAATAGCCAAACAATAGCTGTGTGATATGGATTTTGATGAAACATATAATATCAATACTAAATTCAAACTTTTTTATATGAAAAATAGAGCGTTATTATTTGCATGCGTTGGAATACTTGTGTGTAACGGGCTTATAGCTAAAGAATATCATGTAGCTAAGAGTGGCTCGGATACCAATCCCGGTACAGTTGAAGCTCCGTTCCTTACAATTTCTAAAGCGGCAATGGTTCTTAATGCCGGTGATACTGTAACTGTACATTCCGGCACTTATCGCGAGTGGGTAAGTCCCCGCAATTCTGGCTTGAATCGTACTTCGCGTATCGTGTATCGTGCTGCTCCGGGCGAAGATGTTTGGATCAAAGGGTCGGAAGAAATTAAAGGTTGGGTGCGTCAACGGAATTCTACAGTTTGGAAGGTTGTGGTGCCTAATAGTGTATTCGGCGATTTTAATCCGTTTGCAGAAAAGCTTTGGGGAGATTGGCTCGATAAGAATCCTGTAACCTATCATTTAGGAGAAGTTTTCTTGAATGGCAAGTCATTTTATGAGGTGGACAGCCTTTCTAAAGTGAGAAATCCTCAGGAATTTCCGGATTCCAAGAACAAAGCCCAGTCGCTTTACCAATGGTATGCCGAAGTAGGTGATACGGAAACTGTCATTTGGGCTAATTTCCACAAATACAATCCCAATAAGGAACTTGTGGAAATCAATGCTCGTCCGGCTTGTTTTTTCCCGAAGGAACAAGGTGTGAACTATATTACGGTACAAGGCTTCAAAATGTCGCAGGCGGCAGTTCAGTGGGCTCCTCCTACAGGTGTCCAGAAAGGACTTTTAGGCCCTAATTGGAGTAAGGGTTGGATTATTGAGGGAAATGAAATATCGAATGCCAAGTGTTCTGGAATCAGCTTAGGGAAAGATTTTGCTTCGGGCAACAATCTTTGGACATTGGAGCAAAGTATTGTGGGATTTAACCGGGAGATAGAGTCGGTTATTAAGGCCTGGCGTATGGGCTGGAACAAGGAGAATATCGGTTCTCATGTGGTACGTAATAACGTTATCTTCGATTGCGAACAGACAGGTATTTGTGGACACATGGGAGCTATATTCAGTGTGATTGAGAATAATCATATCTATGATATTCATACTAAGCGCCAGTTTACCGGTGCGGAGATCGGTTGTATTAAATTGCATGCGCCTATTGATGTGGTTGTTAAAGACAACTGGCTTGATAACGGTTATCGAGGTATATGGCTCGACTGGCAGTGTATTGGAACTCGTATAACAGGTAATTTGTTTACGAATAACGACTTTTATGACATCATGATTGAAGTTACCCATGGCCCCTGTTTGATTGACAATAACATACTGTTGTCTGCTAATTCTGTAAATAATCTGTCACAAGGGACTGCGTGGGTGCACAATCTCATTGGTGGAGTGGTAACAGTACGTCCTATTCCCATACGTTATACGCCTTACCATGAGCCACATTCAACGGACATCATAGGTCTAACAAGTATATTGTGCGGGGATGAGAGACTTTATAATAACATTCTTACAGTAGTTCCCGGTTCACAGTCTGAACATAAGCTTGATGGTTTCTCTCCTTATGATTCTCATCCTGAATATAAAGAAGGAATTTATCAGGAAATGAACCGCACATCACGAGGTTCGGTTCAGTCAAAAGACTTTACGTTGGCTATGTACACCGGTGCTAACCTTTATTATGATGGAGTGAAACCCTATGCTCACGAGCCTTATAATATTGTAAGTAATCATGCATTGGCTCCCACAATTGAACAGCGTGGTGACGAGGTGGTTCTTAAGTTGAACTTTGACAACAATATTTCGCAATTGCAGTCGCAAATTATCGACACAGAAAAAATGGGAGTAACCTTCTTTTCAAATGGTTATTTCGAAAATCCGGATGGAACGCCTATAACACTTAATACAGACTATTTAGGAGTTTCTCGAGGAGACGTTCCTAAAGCAGGACCATTTGAAAATGTTGTATCCGGTGTACAGGAAATCGTAGTTTGGAGGGGACATCACAAACCGTAAATTCCAGAACACCACCTTGAACCTTGTCACATTGTTTTTTTTGTGACGCAAAATAAAAATGTTATTCTTTTGATATACAAATTGAAATCGAAGCTGTTAATTGAAATCTGTTATTAGGAAAAGCGTTTCAAGGAGAAAGGATAACATAAGATGCAGGGCAGAGGAAACTATTTATAACAGGCTATAAAACAATACCCTACATGTCCCATTTGAATGCCACCCTTTGGTATATTGAGTACCAAACGTTGGTATTCTAAGTACCAAATGTTGGTATTTCAAGTACCACTCTTTGGTATTCCAAGTACCAAGCATTGGTATTTTAAATACCCAACTTTGGTATTTAAAATAGTCAGCATAGAGTTTGTTTTTGACAGTGACGACAAAATATTGGTCGTCACTGTCTATGTGCCTTGTCGTCACAGGTAACCCACTTATCCTTAGTGTATTGAAGTGAAAAGTGACGAGTGACGACAAAAAATGAAAAGATAATAGTATTTTTGTGCCAGCCAAGAGCTTAGTAGCGGTTTTATATCCGCTGCCAAGCTCTTTTTTATGTCCTTTTTCGTAGAAGCGTAGCTTGGTAAATTCGTGCAAAATCTGTGCAAATGCCTTTATAAACAAAAAAGACACTCAAGAGTGGAAGCCTCTCAAATGCCTAATTTACAAGTCTTTCGACTTTGTAGCGGGACCCGGGATTGAACCGGGGACCTCATGATTATGAATCATGCGCTCTAACCAGCTGAGCTATCCCGCCATTATTTCTCGATTGCGGGTGCAAAGATATAGCTTTTATTTAAACTGCCAAAATATTTGTGGAGATTTTCTGCTATTTATTTTGTCAATAGAAAAAAGGAAATAGTATTTTCCTTTTTTCTTATATAGCATAATGCAACATAATCAGCACTTTAATCTTGCATTGTGGAGTTGAATTGAATAAAATCAATGAATATTTTTTCTAATTAGAAAAAAGTATTTATCTTGGCCGGCGTAATACAAAGAAGACATATACTATGGAAAGGAAAAAAATACATTTGGAATATCTCTTGAATGCGACTTCTAAAAGTATTCTTTGGACAGCAATAAGCACTCCTACTGGTTTGGAGGGCTGGTTTGCGGACAAGGTGCAGTCAGATGATAAGACCGTCTCTTTCTTTTGGGGGAAAACAGAAAGGCGCGATGCTGAAATTATTGCTGTGCGAGCATATTCTTTTATTCGCTTCCGCTGGCTTGATGATGAGAACCCGCGTGAGTATTTTGAATTAAAGATGACAAACAACGAGTTGACCAATGACTTTGTACTTGAAATTACTGACTTTACCAATGCGGACGAAGCAAACGATTTGTGTGAATTATGGGAATCTCAGGTAGACACTTTGCGTAGAACATGCGGTTTTTAGTTAACTTTCAATTAAAAATTTCCCGTACTCCCTTTTTTGTGCTACTTTTGTGCGTTCATTGCATGAAACAAGTAAAATGCTGCGCATAAAAAAGTTAGATATATTTATATTAAAGAGCTTTTGTCTGCTCTTTATGGGCACTTTCTTCATCTGCCTGTTCATCTTCATGATGCAATTTCTGTGGAAATATGTAGACGAAATGGTGGGAAAGGGATTGGAGATGAACGTTCTTGCTCAGTTTTTCTTCTATTCGGCGCTGACGCTGGTACCGGCTTCATTGCCTTTGGCTATCTTGTTGGCGGCCCTCATTACTTTTGGAAATTTTGGAGAACGCTTTGAGTTGCTTGCTATGAAAGCAGCAGGTATTTCTTTGTTGAAAATTATGCGTCCGCTGATATTCTTCATATCTCTTATCTGTTGTGTTTCCTTTTATTTCCAAAATGTCATCGGTCCTAAAGCACAGACTAAGTTGTGGACGCTGTTGGTTTCCATGAAGCAGAAATCACCTGAAGTGGATATCCCTGAAGGAGTATTCTATGACGAGATAGATGGTTATAACCTGTATGTCAAGCATAAGAATCGGGAGACGGGTATGTTGTATGATGTGCTGATTTATAATTTTGAAAAAGGGTTTGAGAATGCACAAATAATTAAATCGGATTCCGGCAGGTTGGAAATGACGGCAGATAAGCAGCACCTTTATTTGCATCTTTATAGCGGTGAGCAGTTTGAGAACCTGAAGTCGCAAAATATGAACCAAAAAAACGTGCCTTACCGCCGGGAAACTTTCGTCGAGAAGCATGCGATTATAGAGTTCAATTCGGATTTTAATATGGTGGATGCCGGATTTATGAGTAATCAGTCCAGTAGCAAGGATATGAGTATGTTGCAGGCAGATATTGACTCTATGAAAGTTCAGAATGACAGTATCGGACGGACTTACTATAAGGAAGCAATGGCAAGTACTTATAAAGCCACTGTTAATACATTGAGTAAAGACGATACGCTAAAGATAGAATCGGCTCATTTAGGCAGTTACAATGTGGACAGTCTGTTCAATGTGGCTACTTTGATGCAGAAACAGAAAATAATGTCTACGGCTGTCAGTCGTGCAGAGAGCGCTGCAAGTGATTGGAGCTTCAAAAGCTTCAATATCTCACAGACTGAGACCAGCTTGAGACGGCATATGACTTCCTGGCATGAGAAACTGACGCTCTCGTTGGCCTGCCTTATCTTCTTTTTTATCGGTGCGCCATTGGGGGGTATCATTCGTAAAGGTGGGTTGGGCATGCCTGTGGTGGTGTCCGTACTTATTTTTATAATCTACTACATTATTAATAATACGGGCTATAAAATGGCTCGTGATGGTAAATGGATTGTGTGGATGGGTATGTGGACCAGTACTGCTATATTGGCACCGTTGGGAGCCTTTCTTACTTATAAATCCAATAATGATTCGGTAGTACTGAATGCTGATGCTTATATCAACTGGTTCAAGAAAATAGCGGGTATCCGTAGCGTCCGTCATCTTTTCCGAAAGGAAGTGATTATTCACGATCCGGATTACGCTCGTTTGCCGGGAGAGCTCCAGCAGTTGTCGGCCGACTGTCGCGCATATGCTGAAAAGAAATCTTTGATGCGTGCACCTAATTACTTCAGTTTGTGGATGAATTATACTCCTCATGACGAGGAGGTAGTGGCACTTAATGAACGGATGGAGGCATTGATAGATGAAATGTCCAATACAAGGTCTATACCGTTGCTGACAGCACTGAACAATTATCCAATCATAGCCGTTCATGCCCATGTGCGGCCTTTCCGTAATTATTGGCTGAATATGCTGTGTGGAGTGATAGTTCCTGTCGGTTTGTTTTTCTATTTCCGTATTTGGGCATTCCGTATCCGGTTGGGTAATGATATGGAACGGATTATCCGTACAAACGAGGAGATACAGAATATAATAAAAGTCGATCTGAATAAATAATAAAAAGTAAACATATGGAAACAGTAAAGTTGAATACAATAGAAGAGGCTATTGAAGATTTTAAAGCCGGTAATTTTGTGATTGTAGTCGATGATGAAGATCGTGAAAACGAGGGAGATTTGATTATTGCTGCCGAACAGATCACGCCGGAAAAGGTAAACTTCATGCTGAAACATGCACGTGGTGTGCTGTGCGCTCCTATTACGGTGTCTCGTTGCAAGGAACTGGATCTGCCCCATCAGGTGTCTGATAATACTTCTGTATTGGGTACTCCTTTTACGGTAACTATTGATAAGTTGGAAGGTTGCACAACCGGTGTCTCTGCTGCCGATCGTGCTGCGACAATCCAGGCGTTGGCCGATCCTGCTTCAACTCCTGCTACTTTCGGTCGTCCCGGACATATTAATCCGCTGTATGCTCAGGAGAAAGGTGTGTTGCGTCGTGCAGGTCACACAGAAGCCACAATTGATATGTGCCGTTTGTCCGGTTTCTATCCGGCTGGTGCGCTCATGGAAATTATGAATGAAGACGGTACAATGGCACGTCTGCCGGAATTGCGTAAAATGGCTGATGAGTTTAATTTGAAACTGATTTCCATTCGCGACATGATAGCTTATCGCTTGCGACAGGAATCTATCGTGGAGAAGGGAGTAGAGGTGGATATGCCGACAGAACATGGACATTTTCGTCTCATTCCTTTCCGCCAAAAGTCCAATGGTTTGGAGCATGTAGCTTTGTTCAAGGGAACTTGGGAACCTGATGAACCCGTATTGGTACGTGTACACTCTTCTTGTGCAACAGGAGATATTTTTGGCTCTATGCGTTGTGATTGCGGAGAACAGCTTCATAAGGCTATGGAGCTGATTGAGAAGGCTGGTAAAGGAGCTATTGTGTACCTCAATCAGGAAGGTCGCGGCATCGGATTAATGGAAAAGATGAGAGCTTATAAGCTTCAAGAAGATGGCATGGATACAGTGGACGCCAATATCTGCCTCGGACATTTGGCGGATGAACGTGACTATGGAGTAGGTGCTCAAATACTGCGTGAACTAGGTGTGCATAAGATGCGTTTGCTCACAAATAATCCAGTGAAACGTGTCGGTTTGGAGGCTTATGGCTTGGAGATTGTAGAGAATGTGCCGGTTGAAACAACTCCTAACCGGTATAACGAGCGTTACTTACGTACAAAGAAAGAACGTATGGGGCATATTCTTCATTTTAACAAGTAACTGACTTTTTGTTTTATTATATCAGAGAAAATCGCTTATTTTGCAATCAGATTTGCATAACAACCATTAAATAGAAACAAAATGAACCAATTATCAGATCGTTTGAACAGCTTGTCGCCTTCTGCGACGTTGGCTATGTCTCAAAAGAGTGCAGAGCTGAAAGCTCAAGGCATAGATGTAATTAACTTGAGTGTCGGAGAACCGGATTTTAATACTCCCGACCATATTAAAGAGGCTGCGAAAAAGGCGATAGACGATAACTTCTCTCGCTATTCTCCGGTTCCGGGCTATCCGGCTTTGCGCAATGCTATTGTGGAGAAATTAAAAAAAGAGAACGGTCTGGAATATACTGCTGCACAAATCTCTTGCGCCAACGGAGCTAAACAGTCAGTTTGCAATGCAATCTTGGTACTGGTAAATCCGGGCGATGAGGTGATTGTGCCTGCACCTTATTGGGTTAGCTACCCTGAAATGGTGAAGTTGGCAGAAGGTAAACCGGTGATTGTTACAGCAGGCATTGAGCAGGATTTCAAGATAACACCTGCGCAATTGGAAGCTGCCATTACGCCGAAAACCAAAGCACTGATACTTTGCTCTCCTTCTAATCCTACCGGTTCTGTATATAGTAAAGAAGAATTAGCCGGACTGGTTGCCGTATTGGCTAAGTATCCTCAGGTAGTTGTTATAGCTGATGAAATTTACGAACATATCAACTATATCGGTAAACACCAAAGTATTGCACAATTCCCGGAAATGAAAGACCGTACAGTAATTGTGAATGGCGTTTCCAAGGCATATGCCATGACAGGTTGGCGTATCGGTTTCATTGCTGGTCCTGAATGGCTTGTAAAGGCTTGTAACAAATTGCAGGGGCAGTATACTTCAGGTCCATGTTCGGTTTCTCAGAAAGCTGCTGAAGCTGCTTATACAGGAACGCAGACTCCGGTGGAGGAGATGCGTAAAGCGTTTGAGCGTCGTCGAGACCTCATTGTGAAGTTGGCTAAGGAAGTTCCGGGATTTGAGGTAAACGTGCCGGAAGGTGCTTTCTACTTATTTCCCAAATGCAGTTCGTTCTTTGGAAAGTCTGCGGGAGAACGTAAGATTGATAATTCTGATGATTTGGCTATGTACCTGCTGGAGGTAGCTCATGTAGCTTGTGTGGGTGGTACTTCGTTTGGTGCTCCTGAGTGCATTCGTATGAGTTATGCTACGAGTGATGAGAATATTGTCGAGGCGATTCGCCGTATCAAAGAAGCATTGTCGCAGCTTGCATGATCCGTAATGAGTGAGAGATATTAAATAAAAAGGCTCGGTTTCATTGAAACCGAGCCTTTCTTTTTCTTAGGATTGTATTATTCTCCCGGATGAATTGCTTCAGAAGGGCAAACATCTGCACAAGTACCACATTCTGTACAAGTTTCAGGATCGATAGAATAGATATCGCCTTCAGAGATAGCGCCTACCGGACACTCGTCGATACAAGTTCCGCAAGCAATACAATCGTCACTAATTACGTAAGCCATTTTCTTTTAGATTTAAATTATTATTAGTACTAATTCGTTTGGCAAAAATAGTGGTTTTCTTTATTACTTGCTATCAATCTTGATTAAAAACGTATAATTTGTATGTCGTCTAAATAAGGAGTCGAGAAAGCGACACAGCATACCGCAGAGACTGAAAAATGTTCGTTTTTGAATTTCGTAAACGAATTGCTCTGATACTATTGGCTTTAGCTGGAGCTTAAGCCGATTTTCAACTTTTAAGAAAGAGTCGGATAGGTAAAAGTAATCACTGCGATTTCTCCTTCTTCGACATTCTCGGTTTGATAGGTACCTTTGAAATGTTCAAAGAACAACTGGTTGATTTTCTGTTGCACTGATACTTTTTGAGAGGCAAACCTGGAATCGGCTATAGGACTGTTCTCTATCCGGCATGCGATGATGTGTTTGTCCGGATGGTTGACCAAGAACATGCTGACTTTGCGCGTTTCTTTGCAGTCGTTCGGATAAAGCAGCATACTTGTCACTATTTGTGTAAGGCGGTTGACGTCGGTATGGATACGCACATCTCCCACCTCTACTTGTAGTTCCAGGAGGATACGGCCTTCACTACGCATTTGTATTAGACAACCTAGTTCGTTGCACCATTCTTTTACATTACAATCCTGCAATTGAAATTTCATCATATTCGCTTCCAGGCGTGAGAGGTCCAATACGTCGTTTACCAGTTGGATAAGCTCACCCGAATTGGTCTGGATAATACCGGAATACTCTTTTCGCTCTTCTTCATCCAGTTCGTTGTCGGTGGAAAGCAGTTGGGAGAAACCGACTACATTGTTCAGTGGAATACGGATATTATAACTCATATTGGCAAGGAAACGGCTTTTTACTTCGTTGGCTTCTTCGGCAATAATTGCCAATTTACGCATTTCCTTCTCATCTTGTTGCAGCCGCTTCCTGCTTCTATACATATGTAGGTTGAAAAGTAACAAGGCTATAATGATGATAATGGAAGTGACCAGACAGATACGGTGAAAAGTGGCTTGCCGCTGTTCTTTCTGGAAAAGCAGTTGGTCCATATTATATAGGCTTTGTATCTGTTCTATCTGTGAGGTGGAGAATACTGTATATAACGAATCTCTTGCCTTGGTTATTTGTTTATAGATAGGAAGTGCGTCGTCCGGAAACCCCATCTTTACTAGTATATCCGCTTTCTGAAGTCCATAAATCATGGCATTATCCAGTGAAATAGGGGTTACAAGTTCAATGGCGTCTTCTAAATAAACCAAAGCTTTGTCGTATTCTTTTGTCAGTTGGTAATATTCGGCATATGCTGCCAAACGTATCAACCGATAAGGAAGAAATGAAGATGTACTGAGATGCCGCTCTGCTTTCTGCAAATATTCCCATGCTTCCGCAGGACGTTGAAGGCGGGTATAGTAAAGGGCGTATTGTAAATCTATGAGCAGATACAAATTGGTATAGCCGTTTGTCAGTACGGTGGTGCCTTCTTCCTGCAATCTGTTTTTTGCATTGTTGAGTTCCTCCAGATACCGGAACATGTTGTCATTGTCATGCAGATATGAGTAAGCCAGTACCGCTTTTGTCAATAAATCAATCTGAGTGGCAAGGGAGGAATCCGGACTTGTCAGTTCAAAAGCCTTGTTTAGGTAGGTGATTCCTTCTTTGTAACGTAAGGTATTGAAATATCCAGTCATCAGGCATAGGCATGCTTCGCGCATACCGTCATGGTTGCCAAGACTTTGAGCCTTGTCGTACATGTCTTGTGCTTGTTTGAGGGCTAATTCAATCTTCTGGCTGATGACATAGAATTCTATCATCATCTTTTTGCCTCTGAAGTAATGACGGTAGTAGTTGTGCTCTTCAGACAACTGTTCGAGCCTCTTCAGCCATTGTTCTGCATGTTTTTGGTCCAGTAGGTTGTAGTAATAAATAATGTGCGCATATATGGCCGCACTCTGGTAAGGTATATTTTTCTGGGCGATGGCCTCTTCCAGTAATTTGTTCTCGTAATAGATGAATGTCGGTGACAGTTGGTCAAGCAGTGCTATCTGATATAGGGTTTCCAATCTGGTGGTATCGGCTGGGGAGGCAAGATATATACGTAGCAGGCTATCCTTGGCTTCTGTCCGTCGCACATCTGCGTGTGCGGACGGTAACAGCCAGCATAAGGCAATGAGCAATGTAAATATCTGTTTCATTTCTTATTCTCCTTTCTGCCTGTCTGGCTTATGGGGTGGGTGAAGCAGAAGCGTGAGCCTTCGGCATACTCTGAATCAATCCATATTTGTCCGCCGATATGCTCTATGATAAGTTGGCATATGGAGAGCCCCAACCCACTGCCTTGAGCATTCTCATTCAGCTTTTCAAAACGTTGGAAAATGTTGGCTTGCTTGTCTTTGGGAATGCCGCAACCGGTATCTGTTACGGTGAATAGTACGGTGTCGTCCGTTTCTTTTTCCAGCTTTAGGACAATGCTGCCTTGTGGGGTAAATTTGGTAGCATTTATCAGTAGGTTAATCAGGACTTGCTGCAGGCGTGAGTCGTCAGTCTCGATGGGCATTTCTTCCAGCTCGGTGGTGAATGTAAGTTCAGCTTGTGTCTGTTTCACTTTGTTCACGGTATCTATCACGTTTCTGCAGATGCTTACGGCATCATGTTGTGCAATACAGAATTGCAGTTTGCCGAATTCAAGACTCGATAGATCTATCACGTCGTTAATAAGCTTCAGCAATAGTTCTGAGTTCTGTTGGATAACTTCATTGCACTGACGGCGTGTCTCATCGTCCAGTCCCTCTTCCGTCAATAGGGATGAAAAGCCCGATAATGCATTGAGTGGGGTACGGATTTCATGGCTCATGTTCGAGAGGAACACGCTTTTTGCACGCATGGCATTTTCGGCATTTATCCGTGATGTTGCCAGTTTTTGGGTGGAGAGTTTCACCTTTTCCCGTTGCCTTTTGAGTAGGATGGCAAGTAGAACAAATAACGTTACTAATGCCATCGTTCCTACCAATATGCTGGTTATGATTTTATTGTATTCGTTATTGCTGGCCGTCTCTGCCTTATCTACCTGGTATTTTGCCTTTATCGTATTGATTTGCCGGATATAGCTTTGTGAAGCGAGTGTATCTATAGGAGGATACAATTCCTGGTAGATTCGGCAGGCTTCCATGGCCATGCCTTGTATTTTACAGAGATAGATTTTTTCCAGCGAAGTCCAGCGGTAATACGTGGAGCGCTTATTACCGGAGTATTCTGCTTGCAATTTGGAGTAGATGTCCAGAGCTTGTTTCCAGTATTGTTTGTCCCAATTTCCCATGGCTCTATAGTAGGCGGCAGTGGTATAATCCAAGTGAAACCGATAGAACTTCTCTGGGTGCAGTTGGTAAATGGAGTCCATTTTGTGGAGCCAGATGTTTGCTTCATCAAGATAGTCTTGTGAGAGGTGTCCATGGGAAATGGCAAAATTCGTCTTTTCGATGCAGAAAAAGAAGTCTGTCGGGTAGTCAGGCTCCTGATATAATATTTTCTCCAGCTCTTCCAGGATTTTTTCCGCTTCTTCCAGACGTCCTTTCCGTTGCAGAACGTTGGACATTTTTAAAAGAAGCTGTGCCCTATATGGATGCTGGTCTGAAATGTTGGATAGTTCAGTCAAAGCATCCTGGTATGATTCCAGGGCTTTATCCCCCATGTTGGCTATTGTATTATAGGCGTCTCCGATGGCTTGGTTGGCCACTACCATACCAAATTGGTAGTCTGTTGCTTTAGCTTCTTCGTACATAAGTTGTGCCCGGTTCGTCGCTAAGCTGATATCGCCGCGCAATGTATAGGCATTGGCCAATTGAAGTTGTAATAGAAAATACGTTGTTCTATCTTCATTTGATTGTTGGGTGGGAAGAAGTTGCTCGCTCCACGCAATGACACTGTCTATGGATATGGAGTCATCATAGAGAACTTGTCTTTTGACCAATGATTGCAGAATACTCTGCTTTTCTTGATTGGCTATTGTATGTGCTGATAAGACAGAAGTATACAGTATCTGCCCCAATAGCATCCATATAATCATTTTTGTTCTCAAATGTTTGTTTGCCTCTTTTGTTTATTATTGGCAAAAATAAATATAAATGAATAAATAAAAAATTAAATAGATGCTTTTTTTATCCTTTATACTCAATTTGTTAGCAACTTTATGCAGGCGATTGGAAGGGATTAATACAGTTCCAAACCAAACTCTTCTTTTAGTTGTAATAGGGCACTGTTCTTTTGTGCCATCATCTGGAATTTTTCAACGCGTCCGTAGGCACGTACCTTTTCAGTAGGAGCACTAATCCGGACAGTCATGGTGACTTTGC
>ENA-OROZ01000117-OROZ01000117.1-human-gut-metagenome-genome-assembly--contig:-NODE-117-length-92555-cov-6.378314_pt1 | contig 92555 bp, 69 predicted proteins | sample MGYA00242138_ERZ509066 | MGnify/ENA primary metagenome ERZ509066 (study PRJEB26280, sample SAMEA2338691) | human gut metagenome | biome: human gut; feature: human-associated habitat; material: faeces... | reverse complement strand
TGCACATCGCAGCCGGCCTGATTCTTTTTATACCCTCCCCGAAAATTTTTCAAAAAATTTATCCCTCAAGGTTGAGTTTTGAAAATGTTATGTGTCTTATTAATGTATGACAAGCAGAAATGACATAGAGAGGCTTTTCAAAGCTCATTATGCGAGGATGCACCGATTGGCTGTTGCGCTCCTGCACGACGAGGACCTTGCACGTGACATTGTACATGATATCTTTGCCGCCCTATTGGGTGGCGAAATGCGGGTTGCAGCCCTGTCCGATGCCGACATCAACGTTGCCGGAGGTTATCTTCTTAAGTCGGTAAGAAACCGTTGCCTTAACCACATCAGGGATTGTGAGATTCATCAGCGCATAGCCAATCGCTACTTTCTCGACAACGAGGAATACGATACCGAGGATTGGCCCGATGATGAAACCATTGCTCGCATATACGCTCTCATAAAGTCGGATATATCCTCACAGGCCCGCAAGGTTATGGAACTTCGGTTTTCCGAGGGAATGCCGTTTGCCCGAATCGCTGCTGCAATGGGCATAAGTGAAACAGCCGTCTATCGTCATCTAAGTCATGCATTAACTGTCATCCGTCAAAAACTCAATGAAAATGAACAGTAATTTAGACGATCCGAAGGGCACCGGTAAATATGCCCTTGTGCTTGACATTATCGAGCATCCCGAGAGATATACCGAGGAGAAACTTAATGAAATATTCTCCGATTCTGAGTCAAGGGAGATCTACAATCTCCTCTGCAAGACCGATTCCGCAATAGAGGCTCACAATGTTGTCGATGTCGATGCCGAGTGGGAGGACTTTTCTCGCAAGCACGCTGTAAATCCTCGTCGTTACCTTTTGTGGTTTGGAAGTCGCGCAGCCTCGATTGCGGCGTTGGTATGCACTTCCATTGTGGCGGTCGCTGCAGGAATTGCTGTCACTGTTGCTGTGATAGAGCGCAAGCCTCAATCAACAATTGTAAATGATGTCGATTACCCGGAATCACCGGTTGTGGCATCAGCCGATTCTTTAATAAATGCACCGGCCGATACGACAATATCGGCCTCAGGGCCTATAATGTTTGAAAATGAGTCTCTTGAAGCAATAATGGAAACGGTTGCCAAGGCCTACGGTGTTGAAGTGAAGTTCAACAGTGGAGAAACCGCATCCCTGCATCTCTATTATAGGCTCGACCCGGCATTGCCTCTCGATGAAGTAGTGTCGCAGCTTAATACATTTGAGCGAATAGATATAAAACAAGAAGGTGACACATTAATTATTGATTGAAAATGTTATCGATTTATCGTTTGTCGGTCAAGAGAGTCCTGCTGACCGCTTTCATAATAATGGTGACCTCTATTTCGGCCGGTGCTTATGAATATTCCTATACATTCAACAATGTACCTATATCGGATGCCATAGTGCGAATCAGCAAAGATCACCCCGAAATAAACATCTCGTTCATCTACAAGGAGCTTGACAACTACACTGTATCGGCAAAAATCAACACCGATGATGTCTATGACGCATTGCACCAAATAATCGGAATAAACCCCGTTTCGGTGATAAAGAAAGGTGACGATTACTATGTCGAAGCCTTTCAGCATGGTCACTACACCATACATGGCAGGGTTGTGGATGGCGATGAAGAGCCTATGGTAGCCGGTGTCATATACATTTTGTCGGGCGATGAAGTAAAACCGTTGACCTATGGTATCACTGACAATGACGGAGCTTTCAGGATTCCCTGTGACAGCAATGATGTTACGTTGAAAATATCTTATCTCGGATATGATGATTTTTCAATGAAGGTTCCTCTATCGGGTAATTGTGGAGTTATATCACTCTCTGAAAGTCCGGTTAAGTTGCAGAATGTTGTTGTGGAAGGAGAATTGCCTATGACGCGCATAGCCGGAAACGCAATGATTACAACCATAACCAACACGGTACTTGCAAGTGCCGGCACAGCCAATGATGTACTTGTCGGAATTCCTCTTGTCTTCGGCTCTGACGGTAATTATTCTGTTTTCGGACGAGGATCGGCGGTAATATACATCAACAACAGGATTGTCACTAATCCGAGTGCGCTTGACCAATTAAGCTCTTCCGAAATCAAGTCCATCGAAGTTATAAGTAATCCTGGAGCCAAGTATTCGGCTGAAACTAATGCCGTTATCCGCATTGTCACTCTTCCTCCTAAGGGTGAGGGATTCAGTATTGCGCTGTATAATAGGCTCAAAGTGGCCCATTTTGCTTTGAACACCGATAATGTGTCATTGAAGTATCGGCATGGAGGATTGGAGATTTTTGCCAATGGGTATTTCCATGGTGGAAAGAGGCGGTTTCATGATGTCCCAAGTATGACAACCTATGGTAAAAGTATTTTTGAGCAACTTATTAATGCATATACGATAAATACTATTCGGAATTTTTCAGGCAAAATAGGATTCAATTACCAGATTGGCGAGAACCATTCGTTTGGTGGATATTTTGAAACCGGCAGCATGAAAGCCAAGCCGAATGGCAGTATCGAATCGGTCGTGACCAATGACGGAAAACCCTACGAGAAGCTGTCTACTATACAGTCGGCCGTTGAAAGGACAATGCCTTCACATGAGGCCAATGTATATTATAGCGGCAAAATCGGGAATTCTTATGTTGACTTTAATGCCGATTATGTCGAGAATAATTCAAAAAAGGATTTTACACATTTTGAAACTGACGAAAACGACAGTGAGCGGACGGTGATCACTGACGCCGGCAATCGCAAAAGGTTGTTGGCCGAAAAACTCAATGTGTCTTATCCTCTATGGAATGGTCAAATCGAAGTGGGTGAGGAATACACTAATTCCAAAGTGAGTTATAATTCAGTTTACACGGGAGCCGATATTTCGGGAAGCGATACGAGAATCAATGAGGACAATATTTCGGCATTTGTCGAGTTGACACAGACTTTCGGAAAATTCCAGACCGGATTGGGCGTCCGTTTCGAGCATGTGCGTTACAAATATTATGAAGGCAACCGCCTTGACGAAGACCGTAGCCGTACATATAACAACTGGTTTCCTTCGGTTTTCGCATCCACCAAAATAGGCCGAGTGGGATTGTCGCTTAACATAACAAGTCGAACAACTCGCCCCTCTTATTATCAGCTTGACGGTGCGCTGCAATATATAAACAGATATAGCTATCAAAGTGGCGACCCTTCACTGAAACCGGTCGACATATATTCCGTGCAACTGATGGCACAATGGAGTTGTTTCTTTGCTCAGGCAATATACTCTTATGAAAAGAATCCTATATTTTATACGGCTCACCGCTACAACGATGACCCGTTGGTGAAGCTTATCAAATTTGAAAACAGTAAGGCGCGTCATAAATATCAGTTTGCCATAGGTGCGCAACCCCATGTAGGTTGCTGGTCACCACAGCCCACAATTGGCGTATATTGCAGTCGTTACGCCACTCGTTTTCTTGACCGGGAAATGAAGCTTAATAGACCGATTCTGATTTTCAATTGGGATAACGCCATATCTCTTCCTCATGGATGGATAATCGATGCCGATTTTATGGTACAGACTTCGGGAAGCGCCGAAAATTGCTATCTTAAGGCGAGAAGTTACCTTAATTTCGGAGTGCGTAAATCATTCTTCGATGACATGTTTTCTATTCAATTTAATGCCAACGATATATTTGACACAAATAATGAGCGCATAGTGATGTACAATGGCGATATTAAGGTCACCACGGTAAATTATCAGGAATCCCGAAATGTAATGCTTACACTGCGATACAACATCAACACTTCCCGCTCCAAGTACAAGGGCACCGGTGCCGGGCAAGCCGAAAAGAACCGCATGTGACAAGTTTAAAAATGCAATTCGCGACATTATGGGGTGAAATCGGACATTTCGTGCTATTATCTTTGTGAGAAAAGATAATGTCATGGAAAACCGTCCCAACCGGCACGTGCCTGTGAGCCCGCACAGCCAAGCCGGGCTGCGCAGCCGCATAATGACGAGTGCCGCTCTAAAACCATGCGCCCGCCTGTTAGGGAAATCGGTCGGGAAAACGAGTTGACCTACAGGGTGATCAATGAGTATCTATACTGACATAGCACTCTTCCGGTCGCGGGGTTTCAACGGCTCTTGTTCATGTCGTCCTTACGTTCCTGAGCAAGCTTGTCACGCTTCTTGAGAAAGAAGTGCAGCAACACTATGCACAGCAATGTAGCTCCTATTATGCTGAAATAATATATATAATTCCCCGCATAAAATTCATCACGTCCTATATAGCTCATTACTCCCAGATAGATGGTAAGCAGCAATGGGATGTAAGTCGATTTTTTCATGGATTGCAAATTGGTTTTATTATTGAGATTCTTGTGATTGTTTATATGGTGATTCTTCGGGTTTGAAGTTTCCTGATATAAGGTGATTGTATATCTTGAGGCATGTCCAGGCGTCGATTGAGGCATATATCTGCTGGGGAGCGGTGAGTGTCGATGCTTCCCAGTTGGATAGCCTTTGGCTCTTGGAAATGCGCTCGTTGAATATTATGCCATATATCTTCTGCAGGCTGCAATCCTGTATGTTATACTCCTTTACCATGCTTTGAAGGTCTATAAAACCTTTAGGAGAGAACTCCTGAATCTTGTGCAGAACCTGAAAATCGTCTTTTAACGACAGTCCCACTTTGGTTGTCGATTCGTCCTCGATCAATCGGCACAATTCAGGGATAAAACCGAATTTATTTATTCGGAAAAGATAGCAGCAATCTCCCGTAGATATTTGTATTAGAGCCACCTGATTGGTGCGTCCTTTGCGGAATGAAGGTTTGGTTTCAGTGTCAAAGCCTACTACGGGATACCTCTTTATTATCTCAAGGGCGCTCGTTGCCTGCTCTACCGTATTCACTACCACGATGTGCCCCGGGTAGGTAACGGTCGGTAGAGCTGCAAGCTGCTCTTTTGATATTGATAGTATTATAGTTTTGACATTCATCTGTATGTTAGATTTCTCGTTGATGTCCAATTAGTATATATGTGTCGCTTCAAAGATAATAAAATGTGTTTTAACAGAGTTTGCGGTATAAGTTAGTTTAACTTATATTAACGGATATTAAATCAAAACTACATGACCAGCACTTCGCTATTGGGAAAATGTTTAGCTACATATCGTTGTATGAATCCGAGCGTGTCCTCGGCAATTACCTTGTCCTTGTCGAAGTGGGTGTTGTAGATTACCGAATGTAGCTTGATGTTGCGCTTGCTGATCGCCTCGAGCGACAGTATGGTGTGATTTATCGAGCCGAGAATGCCGTTGGTCACAAGTATTATGGGCAGATTCCGGTCGGCCACGTAATCGATCGTGAAGTAGTCGTCGGTTATGGGCACCATCAGTCCGCCGGCACCCTCGATAAGCAATATGTCGTAGCGCGACGACAGTGTTTCACGGCTTTTGTCGACAAGCGACAGGTCAATCTCCCTGCCGTCGATTCGGGCCGCCAGCTGGGCCGACGCGGGATAGTTGAATATTATCGGAGCGGTAGTGTGGTCGATGTCCTCGGGCAGCATCTCTATGCCCATTATTTTGCGATGGGCTTCAATGTCCTCCGAGAACTCCTTGTTGCCTGTCTGGATAAACTTTTGAGTGGCTACCGAGAGCCCTTTGTCCATGTAGTTTTTTGCCAGCCATCCTGTGGCGTATGTCTTTCCGGCATCGGTGTCGATGCCCGATAAGAAAATTGTCTTTCCCATTATTTTTTTCTTGCAATTATGTAGATCGGATGATAGGTCAACGGACATCCTTCGTCGTGTCGCGGATATTCGTGCATTATGCGTGCGAGGTTGTTGGACGGAGTGTACACTCCGTTAACTCCGGTGTCGCGCAGATGCACCAGTATGTCACGCGGCGAATTGAAGTACATTGTAATCCGCTCTTCAAGAGCTTCGCATATTTCAAATCCTTCAGGAATTATGTCACACAGCTCCTGCTTGCTGAAATATCGCAGTGATGAGCCGGTTATCGCCGACAGCTCCTTCATGTTGTCGTGGCCGAATGTCGAGAATGCCAGTATGCCGCCCCGTCGCATGATGCGTGATGCGTTGTTCAGGAACATGGGCAGAGAGTTGAACCATTGGAATGTTGAAGCCGACACGATTGTGTCGAAGCTGTCGGGGAGGGCGTCGTAGACAAGCTCCTCGGCGTCGCCTGTGACCGCTTTGCCGGTCGGAAGCGGGCGTATCGCATTGGTCAAGTCCCAGGTGGTTATGTCGGCATCGGTCAGCACCGGTGCATATTCTCTTGTCAACATTCCCGTTCCGGCACCTATTTCAAGTATGCTGCACGGCTGCGATGTCATGTTCTCGCGCCAAAGTTTCCACAAGGTAGCGGCTATGCGATTCTGGACAATCGCGTTTTCATCGTAGGTCGAGGCGCTGCTCTCAAATTTTTCACCTACAGCCTTCTTGTTGATTATTTCGCTCTCTAGTATCTTTTGCCATTGCGGGAGATGCCCGCCTGCGATTTTGCTTGTGCGTGGAGTGTGTTCCCACGCCTTCGCCATGTTTTCAGGAGGGAATATCCTGTCGTCGGCAGCGATGATTACGCGGTGCCATGAAGTGTCGAGCGGTGAGCCGTCGGCTGCGTAACGCTCGATCGCTGTCAACTCATCTTTGAGGCCGTCGATGTCACGCTCGGGATAGTTGCCCTTGAACTCGTTGAATTGGGAGATGTCGCTGCACATCCGGCGATAGAACTTTGCGAGTGATCGCTCGTTCAATCCGGCAAGTGTTCCGTGGAATATGGCCGAGGGTATGCCGAGTGTGTCGTGAACGGGATTCAGTGTGCCGTTTATCGCCACCTTCAGCGCTACTGGGAGTGAACTGTTGCGTGCAAGGGTGCGTGCGGCCATGAATACGCCAAACGACCATGCGAATACGAATATCTCACGATAGGAGTTGATGATTTCGGCATCAAACGATTCGTCGCGGTAGTCCCACACAGCCATGATGTCATAGCCGTCGAGCCGTTCAACCGAATTGAGCACGGCATCGGTCATGCCCCATCCCAGGAAGATGAGTATGAGCCTGCGGTTTCCACTATGACGGGTTATGAATTTCTGCTTCATTTCATGATGCTTTTTATTGCATTTACAACTCCGTCGATGTCACTGACATCCATCGATGCGCTAAGGCTGAATCTCAACCGTTCGGTTCCGGCCGGGACTGTGGGGGTGCGTATCGGCAGCACTTTGTAGCCGAGTGCTCGAAGCTGCAATGACATGTCGACCGTAAGCGATGCATCGCCTACGATGAAGGGTATTATGTGGCTCTCCACAACCGGTTTCGCTGAGATGGACGAAAGCTTCTCGGCAAAGTGCTTTCCGAGCATGGCCAGGCGGTCGCGCTCGGCATCCATCGTGACAAGCCGCTCGATTACAAAGGATGTCCATGCGCATGTCATGGGCGACAGCGCGGTTGAGAATATGAAACTGCGTGAGCGGTTGATGAGGAAATTCTTTATCGTGGAATCGACTGCCGCGAAGGCTCCCGACGAAGCCGCCGCTTTGCCGAATGTGCCGACTATGATGTCGACATCGTTGTAGTTGGCGTTGTCGCGCGACAATCCCAATCCACGGTGTCCGGCGGCGCCGAATGCATGGGCCTCGTCGATGTATAGAATCACGTTGTTGAAGCGTCGCTTAATGTCGGTCATCCGGTCTATGTCGGCCGCATCGCCGTCCATGCTGAAGATTGACTCGGTTATTACGAGTATGCGCTCGTGGGAGTCGGCTATGCGTTGCAGTATCCGCTCCAGATGGTCGTAATCGTTGTGACGGAACCTTGTGAACGGTGCGCGTGACAGCACTATGCCGTCGATTATGCTTGCATGAACCAGCTTATCGGCCACGATGTAGGTTCCCGAATCGGCAAGGGCCGATATGATTCCGGTGTTGGCGTGGTAGCCGCTGTTAAACAGCAACGTGCTGCGACCGTATAGGTCAGAGAGCAACCGTTCAAGCGCTTCATGCTCGTGCTGGCGTGAAGCTAACAGGCGTGACGCCGACGAGGTCATGGGTATTGCGCGGTTGTCGACATTGTCAAAAAACAGCCTTTGCAGCTCCCGGTCGTTGCCCAGCCCCATGTAGTCGTTGGTCGAGAAGTCGATGCCCCGGAAATCTCCGTCGGCGGGAATCTCACGGTAGTTGCCTGTGGATTGAAGTTGGTTTAGAATGTCGCTGTAATGTGTCATGCAATGATAAATTCGGCTACAAAATTACTTAAAATAACTCACACCGCAAATTATAAAAGCAACGGCAGCCGGTGGTGATTCCGACTGCCGTTAAGCGGATTGTTATTGAGTTGACTTACTTACTTCACTTCCCACTCAAAGAGTCCCGATGAGTATTCGGCGGGCTGGGTGACTTCGAGCTTGACAGCCGATGTCTTCACGGGGTCGAAGTTGACGGTGTTGGCCGCTCCCTTTACAGTGCCGTAATTGTCGGCTCCTGTTACGGGCTGCCATTGACCCTGTGAGTCACGGTAGTATATTTTCCACGACTTGGGAACACGGCAACCGCCCCAAGGTGCGTCGTCAAACCAGTACACGGTCGAGCTCTGTACGGTTGAGGGCTGCGGCAGCTCGTAGCTTATCCACTCGGTAGTGCCTTGCTTGGGCCACCAGTGGTAGTAGGGCATAGAGCGGTCGTTTTCGTCTTTCGGAACAAGACGGTCGTTGATTGCCGAGATTGACGATGCCATGTGCGATGCGTTGATTTTGCTTTCCGAGGCAAGGGTTGCGGGCATTGTAGGACGAGAAGCCGAAAGCTCCTGAGGCAACCACACGGCCATTGCGCCCGATCCGCGGTGAGCCCATGCGTAGTAGGGGATGAGGGTGAGCTTGACATCGGTAGTGGTGAGTCGGCCCTTGTCGTCATATCCCAGTGTCTGGGCATCGGTTACAAGTTCGTTGATGCCGTAGAGGAGTTCGGGCTTCTCAACAAGCTCAAACTTGGGATTGCGGTTCATGAACACGCTCAGTACATCGAAGTCGTTGTCGGGCCACTCGGCGCAGTACACGATGGGGCCGCGCTCAACAGCCACGCGTCCGCGGTCGGCTTCAACCTTGTTGTTGGCTTTCACTGTGCGCGGTTCCATGTCGAAGTGAACATCAACCTGGTCGCCCTTCTTCCATTGACGGTCGATGCAGAAATAGCCGTCCTTGAGTTCGCCGGTGAGCGGAGTTCCGTTAAGAGTCACGGTATAGCCGAGGCGTTTTCCGTCGGAGTAGGTGTAAAGGTCGCTCGGAACCACCTGATTGCGAACCCATCCGGGGATGCGGATCTTCATTGTAAACTTGCCGGCATTGTTCTTGTCGACCTTTATGTTGACATCGCCGTTCCAGGGATAGCGGGTCGACTGGCTGAGAACGAGTTTCTTGCCTGCGACATCGAGGTCGGCGGTGTTGGACATGAAGAGGTTCACGTAAACATCACGGTCCTTAACGGCATAGATGTAGCCGGGAAGCGACGGGATGAAGCGGCAGATGTTGGAGGGGCAGCAGGCACAGCCAAACCAGGGCTGACGCTGGTGCTGACCTATCGACTCAAGAGGATTTGGGTAGAAGAAGCCTCCTCCGTCGAGCGACACGCCCGAAATGAGACCGTTATAGAGTGTGCGCTCAAGCACATCGTAGTACTTTGAATCGCCGTGAAGCAGGAACAGGCGGTAGTTGACATATACATTGCCGATTGCTGCGCAAGTTTCGCAGTAGGCCGACATGTTGGGGAGCTCATAGTTTTTGCCGAATGCCTCGCCGTTGCTGGTGGCACCGATACCGCCGGTGATGTAGTACTTCTTGCCTACGATGTTGTCCCAGATCTTGTCGATTGCGTTGATGTAGGCCGAGTCGCCGGTAAGCGCAGCCACATCGGCCATTCCGGCATACATGTAGGCGGCACGAACTGCGTGACCTACAGCCTCATCCTGCTCCACAACAGGCTTGTGGGCCTGGCTGTATTCGTCGGTGCGGGTGGTGTAGCCTCGCTTGTCGAGGAAGAACTTTGCCTGGTCGAGATATTTCTTGTCGCCGGTCACGAGATAGAGCTTGGCAAGCGCCATTTCGGCAATCTGGTGTCCGGGTACGCGTACAACCTGTCCGGGATTGTCGCCGATTTCGCGGCACACACAGTCGGCATACTTGATTGCGATGTCGAGGAAGTTGCGCTTTCCGGTAGCCTGGTAGTGGGCGATTGCGCCTTCAACCATGTGGCCGAGGTTGTAGAACTCGTGCGACAGATCCTCCACCATCTCCCAGCGCTTTGAGCCGGCCCATTCGTGGGGATGCTTGGGATTCATCGTGCGGCTTGTGTAGAGGTAGCCGTCGGGCTCCTGGGCTGCGGCCACGATCACGAGCACGCTGTCGATATAGTGTTCAAGCTTCTTGTCGGGATAGGTCTGCAGCAGGTAGCTTGCGCCCTCGATTGTCTTGTAGACATCGGTGTCGTCAAATGCAAGGCCGCCAACCTTTATTGTGTCGCTGGGGTGGGCTGCGTTGATGAAGTTCTGATAGCGACCCGTTTCCTCACACTTGCTGAATGCGAGGGGAATAGTCACCTCACGGCTTGCTTTAAGGCGTTGGCCCCAGAAATTGTCGGTCACTTTCACCGAAGTGAATGGCACGGGGTCGATGGGGTATCCGTGCGATTGCTGTTTTGGCGACTTGGCCGAGGCACTTGCCACGACTGCTGTCAACAGCATTGTTGCTAATAACTTTTTCATGATGATAATGATTATTTATTATATGGTATATATTCGTCCCAGAGTTTCAGTGAATGCAGATAACCTGTAAAGGGCCAATCGCGCTCGGCATTGCGTCCGAGGGTTATGTATTGCGACGGTTTGACAAGTAACTGTATGTCCTTTTCGCTGACCAGATTGTCGTTGATGTAGACGCGCTCCATTCGGCCGTCGAAGCACACGTAGACATGCTGCCACTTGCCTTCGAGGTTCTTGACATCCTTCCAGCCCGCGTCCTCATACCATCCGTAGTGCTGCATCACTCCGCATCGTGGCTCGGTGCCGTTCACGGCCATTATCTTTTCAAGCTCGTCGTGTGAGGTGGTGAAGTCGGCGATGCACTCGTTTTCGGCGATTTCGGGATTCAGAATCCACATTTCCAGAGTGTAAGGAGCGTTGTCGCGCAGGGTGGCCGGCAACGCGAATGATGACATGTAGACTTGCGAGCCGTCAAACTTGAACGCCTTCTTTCCTTCGATTTCGGTGATTACGGCCGGCTGTGACATGGCTTCAAAGTAGCCTTCGACACCGTTGTTGTCGAAATAGGGGATTGTGTCGCCCGTAGCGAAGTTGTCGGCGTTGATGTCGACAACGATTCCGTTAAGCAAGTTGTCGGCCACGGGCATGCGGCGAATGTCGGTCGTGAGGTCAAATTCGGTTTCCACCGGCTCCTGCTTCCAGTTATAGAAGCGCAGATTGGTTATAGTGAGCTGACGGTCACCGCTGCTTATGGTTATTCGTCCGTCGGTGAGCGCGTTGCCGAGGTCGGCTGCGGTCCACTTGCCGTTGATGTGCTCCATTGCGCTGAGCGTGTGGGGCTTGGCGGGTGATAACAGAGGATTGGCATATTCAAGCACCGTACCGGGCTGAAGCACAAGCGCATCGCGGCCGTCGACACGGCATGAGCGCGCCTCACCCGACTTCAGCGTGAAGTAGCCTCCGAGCTGACCCTCGTTGTTGTTCCAGCGGCGGCCGTCCCAGTCGGCGGCTGTAAGTCCCAGCCATTGCTGCGGACACGACTCCTCGATGTCGCCGAATATCTTGATGTTCCATATCGCACCGCCGAATCCGTTCTTCTGGCCGCCGGTGAATGTCACTCTCACGTAGCGGGCCTCGGTGTTGCCGAAGTCGACCATGGGGCTTCCGGCGAGGCGGTTGTCACGCTTGTCGGCGAAGATGTCCCACGACTTGCCGTCGAGCGATGTTTCGATGAGGTATTGGTAGAACTGGGTGCCGTACTCCCATTGAGTCCATATCGTGCGAATGTCCTCTTTTTTACCGAGGTCGATTTCAAGCCACTCCTGACCCATGCCCTTGGGGCGCCACAGGGTGCCGTTGTTGTCGTCGACGGCATATTCGGCCTTGAAGTCACTGTCGTAGGATGACGATGCCTTCACGCTCTTGCCGAATGCGAGGTTGGGCGATGTCACGCTGCTCTTGGCGAGAGCGCCAATGCCCTTGTGGGTGGGCGTAATGGGCTTTATCGAGCCGTCGGCGGCAAATTCAAGCTTGTCGATGCACAGCTGACGGTGGAAACCGCGGTTAGAGTGCGGATTGTCGTGACGGTGATAGACGATGTAGTAGTTGTCGCCCTCCTGCAGCACGCTGTGATGTCCCGGGCCGTGTACGGTGCCGTCGGCATTGCTCTCAAGCAGGCAGCCGCGGTAGGTGTAGGGGCCGAGGGGCTTGTCGGAAGTGGCGTATTGCACGCGGTAGGTGTGGTCGTGACATGAGCCCGACGAGTACATGAAGTAGTAGGTGCCGTTGCGCTTCAGCACAAAGGGAGCCTCAAAGAAGTCGGTCACCTCGGTGTTGGGGATGAGGCGGGTTTCGGTAAATCCCTTCATGTCGGGGGTGAGCTTGCCTGCGCCGCATCCGAAACCGTCATATATTCCCCATGTGCCCCAATACATGTATATCGAGCCGTCATCATCGACAAATGTCTGTCCGTCAAGGGTGATGGCGTTGGTGACGAATCGGTCGGGGACAAGCACCGCCTCGCTCTCGCCGAGGATGTTGTGCCACGGGCCGCGCGGGGTTTCGCCTGAGCCTACATGTATCTGGCACGGCTGGCAGTAGACATAGTAGTACTTGCCGTCGTTCTTGTTGAGCATAACATCGGGAGCCCATATCCAGTGGCTGTCGGGCCAGTTCATGGGCATCAGGGTCCAGTTTACGAAATCCTTGCTCGACCATAGCTGGGCAGGTCCGAAACCGGCACCGCTGCCGTCGGTAGTGGCGTACATATAATATGTGTCGCCGAATTTCTTCACCGTGGGGTCGGCAAAGTATCCCGGAATTACGGGATTCATAGCCCCGGGGGCGTTGTAGGGCACATCGGCCGATGCACTGCCGAGGCTTACTGCGGCGGTGACGAGCCATGCTGTCAGTCTTCTCATACTGTGTTGCTGGTTATTTGTGAATTTGGTTTTTTATAGGAATTTCGATTTCGTAGAAATATTCGCTCAGGAGCTTGTAGATGTCGGGGTCGTAGGCTTTCAGCTTGGCACGGCGGTTGACATGGTTGTGAATTCCGTTGGCCGGTTTGGCATATCGGTTGCAGTTGAAGAATGACTGCACGGCCTCGGCGAAGTACTCCTCCTTGTTGGAGAGCGCATAGGTGTCTTCCCACAATCCCTTTTCCTTGGCGTTGAGCCACAGGGCTTCGAGCCGGTCGTTGAAATCGGGCTCAATCTCGGCGATTCCGAGCATGTGGATGAGGTGGGCAAACTCATGAATCAGAATGTTTTCGCCCTCATACTTGTCGCTGGGCAGTGCGAGCAGATTCTCCTCGCCGCAGCTTGACGACAGTTCATCCTCGGGGGCACCGCCGAAGCCTCGTGCGCGCCAGTTCCAGAATGCTATAGAGTCGGGATCGTTGGTGCAGATGTGTTGAAACTCAGGTATGTCGCAGGTCTGCTCGTCTTTGCCTATCACCATCAGGTGAGCTCCGCGCTGTACCATGTGACGCTTCACATCGGGACGCTTCAGTAGCATGTAGCCGATGATGTCACACGCCAGTCCGAGAGCCTCGTCGCTCACTTTGTCGGACGACACGACATAGAAGCCGTCGCTTTCGATGTACTTTTTGTAGAAATCGGGAATCGCCGCACGCTTCTCGGCGGGAATAGCGGTGACTGTGCCGTGGCCGGCGGGCATCGGGTCAAGACGGATTGCAAATCCTCCTCCCGAAGCCAAATGCACCGATGTCTTTGTGTCGCGGGTTACGGTGGCGGTGGTCTTGGCGTAGTCCTGCGCCTGCTTGTCGGCGTTGATTCCGTCGACCATCATTGTGGCCTTGAACGTGGCGCCTTCGGGCAGGAAGGAGTAGTCGACGGTTATGTCACGCGGCTCCCAGTCGGTCATGCCGCCCACAAACCAGCTGCCGCCGTTGCGGCGGGCAGTCACGATGTACTTGCCCATCTCGCCGGATATCACTTTGGTTTCGTCGAATGTCACGGGCAATCCGGCAATGAATTCCACGCAATCCTCTTCGCCCCGATAGTTGGTGGGAGCGTCACACAACATGGTGAACGGGGAGTCGTGCACGATGTAGGCGGCGAGCTGATGGCAGCGCGTGCCCATGCTCATGGGGTTGTAATAGACTGCTTTCCAGTCGGCTTTCGATGCGTTGCGCATAGCTCCGGGGGTGTAGTCGACCTGACCGGCCATCATGCGTATATAGGGGAATGTCACGTCGTAGCGCGGCATGTCGTTGGCAATGTCGGTCCACTTCACCTCCTCCATGCCGAAGACGCTCTCGAAGTTGAGCACGTTGGGGTAGGTGCGGTTGATTCCCGCAGGCTTGTAGATTCCGTGATAGTCGAGCGTGAGGTGGTGGCGGGCCGCAGCGTCGGCGAGGCGGTAGGTCATCTCGACGGCTGTCTGGTCGTCACGGTCGAGGAAGTCGACCTTGAATCCGGCGATGCCCATGTCGCTGTACTTCTTGCAGGCCTCCTCAAGCTGCCGGTCGAGAACGTTGAACACTGTCCACAGCACGATGTCGACACCGCGTTTGCGGCCGTACTCGATAAGTTCGGGCAGGTTGATTTCGGGCACCACGGTGAGCATGTCGCCGCTCTTAGGGTCATACCATCCTTCATCGAGCACGATGAATTCCAGGCCGTTCTGCGAAGCGAAGTCTATGTAATATTTATAGGTGTCGGTGTTGATACCCGCCTTGAAGGGCACACCTTTCAGTCCCCAGTCGTTCCACCAGTCCCAGGCCACCTTGCCGGTCTTGATCCACGAAGTGTCGGGCACACGCGAAGGTGACGCGAGGGCGTAGACGAGGTTGTTGACGGGCATCTGGGTGTCGCTTGTGGTGACGGCCATGATGCGCCACGGATAGGTGCGCGCGCCGTCGGCGAGTGCTATGTAGGGGGCGGTTTCGGTCACGTATTCCTGCACGCGCCAGGGGTAGAAGTCGGTCTTGACGGGGTAGGGGGCAAACTTTGCGTCGAGGCGGCCGTTGACGGTGTCGGCCTTCAGCCACATTCCGGGGTAGGCCTCAAGGTCCGACTCGAGGAGCGTGAGTTTAAGCCCGTTGCCGTAGTCGACCGTCGCGGGAAGGAATATGAGCTTGTCCTTGGCGTGGCTCAGCGGCGTTACATCGTAGATGTTCTGAAACGCCATCGCCATGGGCTTCTCGTCGTTGGTAGTGTAGGGGAGATAGACAGTGGGGTCGCCGGGGATGTCGAGCTGTGCTGTTTCACCGGCAATGGTGAGGCGCTTGCCTTTGTCGCGCGTCACGTAGCGATAGGCGACACCGTCGTTGAATACACGCAGCTCCAGTCCTGTGCCGTTGTCGAGCCGCAGCGACAGCTCGTTGTAGGTAATGTCGAAATGTTCCTGACGGTAAAACTCGGCGTCGACGGCCTCGGTGACATTGCGTCGCGAGCGCGCGCTTTTTATCGATGAGGCATCCTTGCGACCCTCGATGTCGAGCGAGATGCGTGACGGCTTGATGAGCTCCACGCCGTTGCGTGAAACTCCCAATGTGATTGCTTTGCCTGTGTCGTCGACGGTAGCTTCAAGCATTCCGTCGGGTGATGTCACGGTATAGGATTTGGCCCAAACAGCGATTGAGGTAAACGCAGCCAATAGCACCGTTAATGTTTTTCTGCAAATTTTCATGCTGGCATTGATGGTAAATAATTACTAAAGTGTCCACATCCGGGAGTGTAACATGTGTTACATTCGGCGTGCGGAAAATTGAAAAAATGTTTACATTGCAAATTAAGCAAATTGCCGTGAATTAGACTGACAAAAATGTCCAAACCTATGGAAAAATCGTCCAAAACAGCTGTTTAAGCCCCGATAGTGTACGATTTTTGCATCAAATTGGACGAATTTTTCATTTGCCTAAAATCTCTTTCGCTACATTTGCCGTCGAATATAGTAATCAAATTTTAACCAAAAAAAGAGAAATGAATCTAGTACCCCATTTCATCACTACATGTGCTGTGGCTTTAACGGTCACGGCTTGCACAAAGGGCACCTACCAAGCTCCCGACGCTCCGGTCAAGGAGGTTGCCTTCACGCAAGTGCACATTGATGATAAGTTCTGGGCTCCACGTATCGAAACCAACCGCCTCGTGTCGATTCCCTCGGCATTCAAGGAGTGTGAGAAGAACGGACGGTTTGACAACTTCGCGATTGCCGGCGGTCTTATGAAAGGTGAGCACCGCGGCGATTTCTCGTTTGACGATACCGACCCCTACAAAATCATCGAAGGTGCATCGTACTCGCTCGCGGTTCAGTATGACCCGCAGCTCGACGCTTATCTCGACAGCGTCATCACTCTCATCGCGGCTGCCCAGGAACCCGACGGTTATCTCACCACGTGCGTTACCAATAAATGCACGCGCCTTTCAGGATGGTGGGGAACTCACCGCTGGGAGAAAATCAACAGCCATGAACTCTACAACAGCGGACACCTCTATGAGGCTGCCGTAGCCCACTATCTCGCAACCGGAAAGCGCAGCCTGCTCGATGTGGCCATCAAGAACGCCGATCTCGTGTGTGAGGTGTTCGGTCCCGCCGAAAACCAGAAGCACGTGCCTTCAGGTCACCCCATCGCCGAGATGGCTCTCGCCAAATTATATAAGGTGACGGGCGACGAAAAGTATCTCAACACCGCAAAGTACTTCGTTGAGGAAACCGGTCGCGGCACCGACGGACACCGCCTGAGCGAATACTCGCAGGACCACAAGCCCATCCTCACCCAGGATGAAATCGTGGGTCACGCAGTGCGCGCGGGCTACCTCTATTCGGGAGTGGCCGATGTTGCGGCTCTCACCAACGACAGCGCCTACTTCAACGCTCTCACCCGTATATGGGACAACATGGCCTCGCGCAAACTATATATAACGGGAGGCATCGGTAGCCGAGCACAGGGCGAAGGCTTCGGTCCCGACTATGAGCTGCACAACCACACCGCCTACTGCGAAACCTGCGCCGCCATAGCCAATGTCTACTGGAACTACCGCATGTTCCTCGCCACCGGCGATGCAAAATATGCCGATGTATATGAACGCGCCCTCTACAACGGCGTGATTTCGGGTGTGTCACTGTCGGGCGACAAGTTCTTCTATGACAACCCTCTCGAATCGATGGGACAGCACGAGCGTCAGCGCTGGTTTGGCTGCGCATGCTGCCCGGGCAACGTTACGCGCTTCATGGCCAGCGTGCCCAACTACATGTATGCCACTCAGGGCGACGATGTGCTCGTGAACCTCTTCATCCAGTCGAGCGCCGAAATCGCCACCGACAACAATAACGTGACAATAGCCCAGACAACCGACTATCCCTGGGACGGCAAGGTGACATTCACCATCACCCCCGAAAACGAGGGCGAATGGGCTCTGCGCCTCCGCATTCCCGGATGGGCCGGCGAGTCACCCGTTCCCACCGACCTTTACTCCTTCACCTCGGCTCCCAAGCAGCCCTACACGTTGAAGGTCAACGGTACAAGCGCACGCGTGCTTGACGGCGACGGTTACGCCACAGTGCGCCGCACATGGAAGGCCGGCGATGTAGTCGAGCTTGATCTGCCGATGGATGTGCGTCAGGTACGCGCTCATGAGAATGTGGCCGACGACCGCGGCAAGCTCGCCATACAGCGCGGCCCCGTGATGTTCTGCCTCGAAGGCCGCGACCAGGCCGACAGCACTGTCTTTGACAAATTCATCCCCGAAGGCACCGCCTTCACCGCCGCCTACGAGCCCGAATTGCTCAACGGCGTGATGACTCTCTCAGCCAATGCCAAGCAGATTCTCCCCGACGGCACAGTCAAGGATGTGGAAGTCAAGGCGATACCCTACAGCACATGGAACAACCGCGGAGCCGACCAGATGGCAGTGTGGATTCCCGAGGCTGCCGAATATGCCCGCGCAACTCCCGCTCCCACAGTGGCAAGCCGCGCACGCATGTTCTCCGAGCCCACCTCGCTGACCTCCGACGCACCCGCCGCCACCTCCAACCTGCAGTGGGCATGGGGCTACAACGACCAGTGGGAACCCACATCGAGCGCCGACACCTCGAAGCCCTACCACTACTGGTGGCTGCGCAACGGCACCAACGAGAACCTGTGCTATGCATTTGACGAGCCCGTCGAGGTGCGTGACGTCGATGTCTACTGGCTCGACTTCGACCACTACGACGGCAACTACCGAGTGCCCGAAAGCTGGCAGCTCTACTACAAAGACTCCTCCAACCGCTGGCGCGAAGTCAAGGCGACATCGGCCTACGGCACCGAGAAGGACCGCTACAACCATGTGACCATCGAGCCCGTCACGACTACTGCGCTGAAACTTGCCGCAAAGCTGCAGGACGGACAGAGCGGAGGCGTAATCGAGTGGAAGGTCAACGAGGGACCCCAATCATGATTATAAATAATCTAATCTTATAATTTTTTTTAACCTTACAAGCAACTAAATGAAACCGCATGTAAATCTAAACCATTTCAGTAAAGACTTACTGAAAGTTGCGGCGTGCTTAGCCATCGGGACCGCGATAAGCGCTCCCGTGGCCTACGCCGAACCATTGCAAGCGACACAGTCAGTTCAGAACGGAACCGTATCGGGTGTAGTAACCGATTCACAGGGTGAACCGATTATCGGCGCCAGTGTAATCGTTAAGGGTACATCGGAAGGTGTCGCCACCGATCTTGACGGACGATTCACCGTAAAGGCATCGGCCGGACAGGAAATCTCCATCTCGTCAATCGGCTACAAGCCCGTCACCGTCACCGTGGGCACCTCACCGCTCAACATTGTGCTTGAGGAGGACTCACAGATGCTCGACGATGTAGTCGTGATCGGTTACGGTACACAGCGCAAAGGCGATGTGACATCGGCCGTGTCATCAATTAAGGCTGAAGACTTCACCGTAGGTGCAATCGGTGATGCTTCGGAACTTGTGAAAGGTAAAGTTGCCGGTCTTACTATTTCAAAAGGTACGGGTGACCCCAATGCCGAGTCAACCATAAGATTGCGTGGTGTGATTTCTTTACAAGGAGGTTCGACACCGCTCGTGCTCATCGACGGTGTAGAGGGAGGCCTCGGAACTGTTCCTCCTGAAAACATAGCTTCAATCGATGTGCTCAAGGATGCATCGGCCGCCGCTATCTACGGTACCCGTGGTGCCAACGGTGTGATACTTATCACGACAAAGTCGGGTTCAAGAGGCGAGGCTAACACCACGGCCACTTACTCGGGCTATGTGTCATGGGCAAGCCTTGCCAAGAAGCACAAATTCATGACTGCCGAGCAGATTCGTCAGGGTCTTACCAACTTCTCGGACCGCGGTTATGAAACGGATTGGCTTGACGCAGTGTCACGCACAGCATTCACTCACAACCATGACTTCCAGATAAGCGGAGGAAATTCCACCACCACTTATTCAGGTAATGTGTCCTATCGTAATGCCGAGGGTGTCATCATAACCACTTTCAATGAGGAGTTGAAGATGAACTTCGACATATCGCACTGGTTCTTCAACGACATGATCAAGGTACACTTGAATCTCGTGAAGGGTATCCACAAGAATGGCGCTCTTAATGCAGCCACTGAGGTATATCGTCATGCAATCATGCGTAACCCCACCGAGCCTATATATGATACCGACGGACGCCCGTATGAAAATTTGGGTATCACCTACTACTACAATCCCGTTGGACTCATTGAGGAACTTGAAGGAGAATATAAGAGCGAATGGAGCCGCCTGACAGGCGACATCACCATCGAGCCTATCAAGGGATGGCAGACCAAATTGATGATGTCGACCGACCGCTCAAATGCTCACAATGCCTATTTCCGTACATCGGACTACTATAGCCACCGTACCGATGGAAAGACGGGCGATGCAGGCCATTCATACTCTTATAGCCAAAGCAATAACCTTGAGGTGACCTCCAATTATCGTCAGACATTCGACAACAAGCATCGCTTTGACGCTCTTGTAGGTTATAGCTATCAGAAGAACATGTATGAGGGTTTCAATGCATGGAACGCCGACTTCAACAATGACTTCTTCTCCTATAACAATCTCGGCCTTGGTCAGGAACTTAAGAACGGTAAAGCTTCGATGGGAAGCTATAAAAACGATGACAAGCTGATAGGTTTCTTCGGTCGTGTAAGCTATGGCTACGACAATCGCTACAACCTGCTTCTCTCGATGCGCCGCGAGGGTTCCTCCAAATTCGGTAAGAATCACAAGTGGGGTAATTTCCCCTCGGCATCGGCCGGATGGAATGTAATGAATGAAGAGTTCTGGAAGGGCCTTTCAATAAGCAACTGGTGGAATGAACTTAAGCTCCGTGTAGGTTATGGTGTTACAGGTGTTATCCCGTCAGCGTCCTATCAGGCTCTTACCCGCTATGACTTCGGCGGCGGCCGCTACTTCTACAACAATGGCAAGTGGGTTCCCGGTATGGTTGTAGCATCGAATCCTAACCCCGACCTGAAGTGGGAAACCTCTCATGAAATCAATGTGGGTATCGACTGGGATATGTTTAACGGCCGTTTCGGCGGTAGCGTCGATGTCTATAACAAGACTACCAAGGATATGCTTTGGTGGTATGATGTACCCGTTCCTCCGAACTTGTATCCGCAGACACTTGCCAATGTAGGTAAGATGCGTAACACGGGTGTCGAGCTGCTTTTACGCGGCATACCCGTTCAGGTGCGTGACTTTGAGTGGACTACCACTTTGACATTGTCACATAACAGCAATAAGCTTATATCACTTTCCAACGGAATGTATGAAACAGCCAACCAGCATCCATCAGGAGGCCTTGGCGAGCCTATCAGCCAGTCGACTCACCGCCTTGAGGTGGGAAAACCTGTTGACCACTACTTCGGTATCAAATCGGTTGGCGTCAGCGAAAACGGATTGTGGATGGTTGAGGATCCCAGAACAGGCGAAGCTGTTGAGCTCAACGATGATATGCTTCCCGATGACAACATGAAGCAGGATCTCGGCAACGGTCTTCCCAAGGTATATCTGGGATGGAGCAATACTTTCCGCTATAAGAACTTTGACCTTTCGATGCAGTTCACCGGTCAGTTCGGCTTTAAGATTCTCAATGAGGCACGCGCCTACTATGAGAACAACTCGATCAACTACAACCGCCTCCAGTCGGTTCTTGAGGCTCCTTATGGCGACCGCACACTTGCCGGCAACCAGAAGCAGACATTTGTAAGCTATTATCTTGAGAATGGTGACTTCCTTAAGCTGACCAATCTTACATTCGGCTATACAGTGCCTTTGAAGAAAAACAAGTTTGTCAACAACATACGTGCTTACTTCTCGGCCGAGAATCTCTTCACCATCACCAAGTACAAGGGTCTTGATCCCGAGCTTTCCAACGGGGATGCAACATCGGCCGGTATCGAGCGCCGTGACAATTACCCCACAGTACGTTCATTCACCCTGGGACTTAACATCAACTTCTAAATCTTTTGACTTAAATGAAAACAACGTTTAAAACCATAATAGCGTCAGCTGTCGGTGCCTCAATGCTCGGAATCAGCGCATGTACCGACCTTGATGAAACCACCTACGACGTGATAGCGGCTGAGGATTATGAATTTACCGATGCCGACCGTGCCGCCATGTTCTATCCTGTTTACAATTCACTACGTGACTTTATATGGGGATGGTTCGGATTTACCGACCTCGCCGACATGGCATCCGACCTCTGGTGTGTGCCTTATCGCATAGGTATCGGTTGGGGCGACCTCTATGTGCCCACTCACAAGCATACGTTTCACAGCCAGATAGGCTTCTTCTCCACAGCATGGAGCCGCGCCTATGCAGGTGTCAACTCATGTAACAAGCTTCTGAGAGATGAAAGTATAACTTCATCGGAATCGGCAGTTGCCGAGTTGCGCGGATACCGTGCACTTTACTACTATTTCCTCTTTGACCTTTTCCGCAACATTCCTCTTGACAAGGGTGAGCTTCACGATGCAGGCTGGCTTCCGGAGTAGGCTACACCTCAGGAAACGTTCGATTATATCGTGTCGGAGCTAAAGGCCATTGAAGGTGCGTTTGGCGACCAGAAGGAGCTTGGACGAATGAACAATGCTACCATCAACATGCTTCTTGCCAAGATGTATCTCAATCACAATGCATGGCTTGGCGGCGATGACGAGTCCTACTATAAGCTTTGTATCGATGAGCTCAACAAGATAATTGCCATGGGCTATCAGCTTTCGCCCAACTACAAGGACAACTTCCGTGAGAGTATTGCCGCTTCGCCCGAAGTGATTTTCGGAATACCCTACGAGGAAAAGTATGCGGGAGGTAATTACTATGCCAACCTGTGGATGTGCAATGCCGGTCGCGCAACATGGGGATTCAACGGCTGGGCAACTTCAGGCGGTGGCGCTCACCCGCAGTTTATCGAAACCTACGACGCTGATGACCAACGCTATGCCGACTGCTGGATTTCGGGTCCGCAGTATGACAAGGACGGTCTTCCCATCTATATTGATGGAATTCAGCTGAATTATACTCATGAACTTCGCTCAATCGACAACCCCGGCTGTTACGAGCAGGAGGGAGAGCGTCTTGTGAAATATGAGATTCTCGGAGGCGACAAGGGTACAAGCTATGACGACCAGGTGATATTCCGCTATGCCGATGTGCTGTTGATGAAAGCCGAGTGTCTTCTCCGCATTTCGGGTGCTTATAACGGTGAGGGAGAGGCCCTTGCTGCCGAACTGGTAACACAGGTGCGTCAGCGCAATTTCACAACGGCTCCCGGCAAGGCACTTCGCACTGTAGCTCAGCTCCGTGGCGGAAGCTGCTACGATTACGGACATCGTGAGAACCGTGCCGAGATCGACCAGCCCGACAACTGGATTATCACTCATGAGGGTGGCGACGACATCATCCTCGGCGGCTTGCTCGATGAGCTTGCATGGGAGTTTGTGGCTGAGGGACATCGTCGTCAGGACCTTGTGCGTTTCATGATGACCAACGGCTGTAATGTGTGGAACGGCAAGTCATGGTTCTGTAAGGATGGCATGAGCGATCCCAACGACCGTCATTACGATGTGTTCCCCATACCCAAGGATGCTATGGACGGTAACCCCAAATTGGTTCAGAACCCCGGCTATGCAAGCTAATGTACTTACCTTAAACCATTAAAAGGAAAAACAAGATGAAAAAAACATATCTATATTCATTCATTGCGGCATTGGCTTTTGCGGGCGTAGGCTGTAACAGTGACGACCCGGCCGATGCCTCAGAAAAGAAAGTTTATGCTGAGGGTGAAGCACCCTATCTGCGCACAAACAACGAGGCAACCGTAACTGCATCACGGGTATTCTCGGTGGTTGATATCGACGCACCCCAATATGTGTATCTTAAGGACTATGCGACACAGTTCCATAAGTTCCTCAATATGACCGTTGATGAAACCGTTGCCGCTCTCGAACGTGGCGAAGTGGTGTTCTACAATATCAACACCGGCCGTCAGTGCTGGGATATAACACCTCCCAACAATGGCGAATCGGGATGGTACTACACCTCTAACGGTCGAGTAGCTTCATCCGATCAGAATCCGGTGTTCACGGCATCGCTCAACAAAACCGAGAAGGCTATAGAGATTCATGCCGTCAACGACCCCGCAGCCGGAACGTTGACAACGCTCGACATGGGCTTTGCAATCAAGAATGGCCGGGACTTTGACGACTATGTGCGTTTCTCCATAAGCCTGGTGGTAACCGATCCTTCGATTGTTGAATGTTCGGGTAGCGTGCCTGCCGGCGACTGGGCTTCATGGTCGCTTGACTTCTCAAAGTATGATGCTGAGTTGCAAGCCGCTCTCGGACTTTCGGCTAAGGAGTTCATAAAGCTCTATGGCCAGTGCGAGCCTGAATATCAGTGGACCAACTTTGAAGACGACCCGATTCAGGTGTTCCTTGTAAAGAATGGCGAGCGCGTGACAGGCGAAGGCGGTCTGCGTCCCAAGTCGACAACCAACTGGATGGGCTGGTGGCTTGACAAGGATCAAAACATTGTAGGTTACGGCGATACAAGCTATATATTCCTTGAAGGAGCCGAAGGCGTTTACAACTTCGGTCGACATCCCAATGTTCCGTCGGGAGAGAGTGCTACGATAATCGTTGACTTCGCGCTGACTGCCGATCTTGACAAGCACATCAAATTCATGGTTAACTTGTCATTTGAATAAACAAAATCATGTAATCGTCCCGGGAGGCTTGTCCTCCCGGATGCGGTTCCGATAAAAAAGCAATAATAATGAAAGATATAGCTAAATATTCAAGATGGTTCGTTGCCGCGTGTCTGCTGGCCTCAGCTCCGATGTTTACGGCATGTGACGACGATGATGAAATAGTGGTCGAAGTGCCTCCCTTTAATCTTGACGCTACCGCAGTGAGTGTAGTGTGGAATGAGAGCGAGGCCGTGGTAAATTTCTCGGCAAGTGAAAACTGGAGCGCGACTACCGATGCTTCATGGGTGAAACTTACTCCTGAAAAGGGTGAGTTTGGCAAACATCGCCTCTTCATGACCTTTGAACACAACGATTATTTGTCGCCGCGTCAGGCTACAGTGACAGTTAAGTGCGGCGAAGGTGTGCAGAATATCCTTGTGACCCAAGGCGGCTGCACCGATGCTGCAAGTGTGTTGAGCGTATCGGCTTCGGTTGAAACAGGAACTACCGATTTTTCGGCCGGCGCATTGTCGCTCGCTTCTTACCGAAAGGATATTGAAGGCAACATGGGCATGACCTATGATGAATTCATTCAGGGCATAAGCAATGACGGCGACATCGATTTCTACATAATCAATGACGGAGAATGGAATCTTGCGAGCAGCGCGGGAACACGTTGCAGCGCATGGCTCAACGCCGATATGGAAAATGTAGGCTGGAAGGACGGTACATATCCCGATAATGCCATATATGTGGAAACATGGGCCGAGGATGAAGAAGTTAATATAGGCCGAGGTGTTGACATACCTGATAATGCTGAGTTTGATGTTGAGTTTGCATACGCCAACTCCGACAAGTCGCGTTACATCATCTTCAAAGTCAACATTCTCTGTCCTACCTACGAGCCGGTTGTGGATGTAGAGTGTGACGGCAACAAGGCAATCGTGAACATGGAAATCGTTGATGCCGCTTATGCTCCCACTCTCATTACATTTGACGCTCTTGCCGATGCATTGCAGGCAGGAATAAGCCTTGATGTCGAGGGATTTGTTTCGGCAGTGACTTCTGACCGCGACACCGCTCCCGTAGTCATGTACATGATCGATCAGGCTACCGACAACTGGGATATGGACAGCAACTATACCGCTAACGGCATCGGTTACTGGCTCGACGATAAGTATCTGCCCACAGGTTGGACAGGCAGCTATCCCAGCAATACGTTCTATATCGAAACATCGGAGGACGGCATCTATATCGGCCGCAGCAATGATGTTCCTTCAGGTTCTTATACATTGAAGTTCGTCTATGCTTTGCGAACCAATGTAACGAAGTACGTTGGAATTGAAGCTAATATCGATTGCTTCTAAAAAGTCCTATTATATGCAGGAGATGGCCATCGGCCATCTCCTTGCATTAATATAAGGAGGAAATCATTATGATTAAAAACTATTTATTATTGTACTTTGCGATATTTTCGTTAGCATTTGCATCGGTAGGATGTTCTGATTCCGATGCGGATGAAGCGGACATGTCGCCGGCATTGGTCTTTTCAAGCAATGACCGTACATTCAGTGTCGCATCGGCTGAGCAGAGCGAGATTACAATAAAGTTCAAGGCCAACAAGCGATGGTCGGCTCAGGCTCTTGAAGGAGCCACCTGGCTCTTTTTTTCCAATAACGGTGTCAGCACCGGTGATGTTGAATTGACCGTTACTGTAGGAGCCAACACTTCCACCGACGGCCGCACCGGTAAATTCAGAATCTCGGCCGGTGACATGAGCGAGGAATTTACAGTGAATCAGCCCGGAAAGAGTGGCGAAGCACCCAAGCCTCCTACTGAAGAAATCGACCCGTCGACCATCCCCGATTATGATAAATTCTGGGCAAATTCAGAGCATGGATCGGGAATGTTGAAGAGCAATTCAAAATTCTCGTTTGCGCGTTATAAATCGAGCGAACATTTCTTTGTGTTCTGGGACAAATATTTCGGCGACGATCCCAACGGCTCACATGTAGCTCCCGGTGACCGCGTTGATATCGACGATCTTCTTGCCAAGGCCGAGCATTTCTTCCAGACCAATATCATGACTCTCGGCATGGCCGTACTTGGTCAGGGTCAGTCGACACTCGACGACTACAAGATGCAGATATATCTTCTCGATCCTACACCTGAATCGTGGGTGGCAACAGGTTCGGGTTATGACGACATGATAGGTGCGCTTTGGGTTACTCCGGCTACCTGTCAGCCCGTCGGCTCGACAATCGCTCACGAAATAGGACATTCGTTCCAGTATCAGGTATATGCCGACAAGATTCAGAAACAGGGTTACGACCACAACTACAAGCATGGTTTCCGTTATGGTTTCGGCCCCAACGGTGAAGGCGGTTGCTCTTACTGGGAGCAGTGCGCCCAGTGGCAGGCCCAGGTTGACTATCCCGAGGAGATGTTTGGCTATCATGTGCCTACATGGACAGCCAATTGTCATCGCATATTCTATCATGAATGGATGCGCTATGCAAGCTACTGGCTGCAGCATGACTGGGTAAACCGTCACGGAGTGGAGGCTTACGGACGCATCTGGCGTGAGTCGGAATTCCCTGAAGACCCCATTGAAACCTATACACGCCTCTACAACGGATCGGATATTCAGAAGACCTACGACGAGCTTTACGACTATGCGGCTCACATGGTTTACTACGACATCCCCGGCATACGCGAATATGCTACTCCCGAAGTGAAGGGTAACTATTCGACCGTATTGTTCCGAGTTGACGATTCCAAATATCAGGTAGGTTATCAGTCGACCCCCGGAACTACCGGATTCAATGTCATAAGACTTATGACTTCGGCCGGCAAGTCGGTATCGGTTAAGGTAGATGCCCTTGAAACAGGCAGTGCTCTCGCCGAAAAGGATCCCGGAACACAGGTTAACGGCGACGGTGGCATTGTGGGTTCGGTTAAACGCTATAATACACAGCGCAACACATCGTCCAATTTCCGTTATGGCTATGTGGCAATCGTCGACGGAGTGCCTCAGTACTCCGAAATGAGCAAAGGTGCTACAGGAACAGCATCCTACAACGTGCCTGCCGGAGCTTCGGAACTCTATTTCGTAATAATGGGTTCGCCTGACACCTATAATCGCGCGGGTTGGGATGACAAGGAGTCCAATGACGAGCAGTGGCCTTATACGATAACTCTCACCGGCACCGATGTTTACAATTATGTAGAGCCGTCGGTAGCGGTGTTTGAGAAAGTCGACGACAATACCCTTAATGTCACCTATGACTTAAGTGTCGACCCTGAAAACAGCGACTGGATTGCCGGAGGTCTTAACATGACTGTGCCCGATGTCACCGAATTCCTCGGAATGGATGCCGCAACCTTATCCAAGTCGGTCGTATCACCCGAAGTAGGTAAGGCTGTGGAGAAAATAGATGGTAAGATCGTGGTGTTCAATAAGAACGCTGACGGTTCGATATCCAATATGCCTACAGCTAATGTCGGTTACTGGCTCACTGTTGACGGAACCGCCATCGAGTATGCTGAAGGTACGATATATTACGAGTTGAACGGTGCCAACCTGATACTCGGCAAAAAGGGAGCTGTAGGTGCTCCAGGCGACACAATGGTGATGCATCCCGTTTATGTGTACAAGAAGGGATCCTCTGAAAAGACTATCAACGTTACAGTCACCTATAAATTCCGTGGTGCCACTACGGAATTGGGTAAGCGGGTGTCCTATTCACGTATGAAGCTTTTTTAATTAGGCATATTTAATGTCGGTATTTATTTCTAAGGTTGAGGAGGTATTGCGGGGCAACCTTGCAATGCCTCCTTTTTCATTTTCTAATTAAGGAAAATTACACTATCTTTGAATTGTGTAACACGAAAATTCATGATCAAGCAATTTGTTTTGGCAGCTGTTTTGCTGTCGTCGCTTCAGCTAACGGCCGAGGTGACCGAATATAAAGGCAAGAGCATATATCTCCCCAAAGAGCTGCGTGCCAACGACTTCACCGACCCTGCGTCGAAGTGGAGCTACGACCGCATGGCCTGCACCGACAACATCGTGCTTTTCTGGGCTCCCGGATTCGGCGGCAACATCGCCGCCGCTCCCGACCTTGAGGGACATGACATGAAGGTGGACCTTGCCAATCTGCTCGACCGGCTGGAGTCGTTTTACAAGTTTTTCTACAATGACCTCGCTTTCGTCAAGCCGGGCACCAAGGCCGACAAGTATCGCATGATGGTGATGCTCGACTACTCGCTTGAGGGCACGGCCTACGGCGGCGACTATGACGGCGAGATAGGCGCGCTGTGGATAGCTCCCAACCGCGTGCAGGACAAAAAGCTAAACTGCATAGCCCATGAGCTTGGACACTCGTTCCAGTCGCAGGTGTCGTGTGACGGCGAGGGCGAAGGCTGGGGCGGAAGCGGATTCTTCGAGATGGCGTCGCAGTGGATGCTGTGGCAGGTCAATCCCGACTGGCCCACCGACGAGAACTATCACCTGAACGCCTACCGTGACGGCACTCACAAGGCATTTCTTCACCTCGACAACATATACCGCTCGCCTTACGTGCTTGAACTGTGGGGCGAGAAGCACGGCCGACCCATAATCGCCGAACTGTTCCGCCAGGGAAAGCGCGGCGAGGACCCGGTAATCACCTACAAGCGCATCAACGACATGACGCAGGATGAGTTTAACGACGAGATGTTCATGATGCAGCGCCGGCTGATAAACTGGGACATCGACCGCGTGCGTGACAATATGCGCCCCTATGCCAACCTGTGGCATACCGATATGGTGGATGCCGGCGGCCGTTACCGCGTGGCTCCGTCAAACTGTCCCGAGAACTACGGCTTCAACGCCATTGCGCTTGAGGTGCCCGCTCCGGGCAAGAAGGTGACTGTCGACTTCAAGGGCGAGGCCGGCCGCAAGGGCTACAACAGCGTCAATGTGGCGAAGGCCGGATGGCGTTACGGACTTGTGGCCGTGGATGCTGACGGCAATGCCACCTACGGCGAGATGAAGCGTGACCGTCACGGACGCATCGAGTACACCGCGCCCGCCGACAAGCAGCTCGCCCACCTGTGGCTCGTGGTCATGGGAGCTCCTGCCGAGCACTGGATGAATCCTCACGGACGCGACAACAATGAGGTTGACGCTCAGTGGCCCTACAGCATCAAGCTTTCGGGTACGGCGTTGAGGAAGTGACGCGTGGTTGAAGTGAGTGTGACCTTAATATCTGTGTAAATATTCCTATCTTTGGTTTTAGCCTTAACATTGACTGATGAAAAAATTGTGCCTACTATTCATTGCCGGCTTGATGTCGCTTGCGGCTCTTGCTTCGGGGAGTAATCTTGCGTTCCGTCACTACACGACCGACAACGGATTGCCGTCAAACTGCGTGCGTGACATCATGCAGGACAGCCGCGGCTTCATCTGGTTTGCCACCGACGGCGGCCTTGTGCGGTTTGACGGTCAGCGTTTCAGGGTATTCTCGTTAAGCAAGGTGGAAGGCAAGCATTCTCAGGACGATTTTGTGTCGTCGATGCATGAGCTTGACGGCAAGATATGGATAGGTGTTGACACACAGCTTTTTTATTACGATCCTGAAACTGAAAAGATTCTTGCGCCTGAGTTGCACTATGCTCCCGCGTGCAGCAGCCGCATAGACTCCTATGTGCGTGACATGACATCGGACAAGGACGGTAACCTGTGGCTTGCCGTGGCAGGAAACGGCGTGTTCAAGGTGAACAGCGTCACCGGCGATGTGGTTAACTACGAGTTTCCGCAGCTTTCCAATATGGTGGGCAGGATCTATGTCGACTCACGCAACGATGTGTGGGTCATGGGTAATCAGGGACGGGGAATACTATTTAAGCTGAACAAGAGCGATGACACTTTCAAGCCGCTGCAGCTCAAGCTCGACGGCCGTCCGCTTCACGTAATTGCAGTGGCCATGGTCGAGGATGAGGCCCACAACATGTGGATAGGAATGTGGGACTCGGGGCTTTACCGTTTCGACCCCTTCACGGGCGAGGCCTATGCCGCACTGCAGCCCGGTGCCGACAGGGGGCTGGTTCACATCCACTCGATAACCGCGGGGAGCAATGACGCTCTTTTCATCGGTTCCGATGCCGGATTGACCGTGTTCAATCCCAAGAGCGGCGAGTACACTCTATATAAGAATGACGAGCTCGACCGAAGGTCGTTGTCTGACCAGTTTGTCTATCCCATACTGCGTGACCGTGAGGATGGAATGTGGATAGGCACCTTCTACGGCGGTGTCAATTATCTGGCACCCGACCTCAAGCAGTTCAACGCTCATCGTCACTCGCGATTTGTCAACTCGGTGAGCGGTGACATCATATCGGGATTTTGCGAGGACGGCATGGGCAATGTGTGGATAGCGTCGGACGACGGCGGATTGTGTTACTACACTCCTTCGACGGGACGCTACAGTCACGTTGCGCTGCCCTCGACCGGAGCCGTGCCGTTTAACAACAACGTGCATGCGCTGTGCCTCGACGGCGACGACCTGTGGATAGGCACTTACACAACCGGTGTGGGTGTCTACAACATCAAGACCCACCTGATGCGTCACTACTACCCCCGCGAAGGCGACGACAGCTCGCTTGACGGGTGGAGCAGTTATGCCATCTATCGCGATCGCGACCGCAATATATGGGTGTCGACGATGGACATGATAAACCTCTATGACCGCGAGGCCGACAATTTCAAGCGTGTGCGCAGCCTGGGGGCTATGACTATCGACATCGACCAGGATGTCCTGGGCAATCTGTGGTTCTCGACCCAGGGCAAGGGGCTGTTCCGTTACGACACTCGTCACAGAGTGTGGAAAAACTATCGCTTCTCCGGTGACGAGGGTGCGTTGCCTCATAATCATGTCAACTGCACTACGATTGACTCGCGAGGCCGGATGTGGGTGGCTACGGCCAACGGCCTGTGCCGTTACGTGCCCGAGCGTTTTGCTCCGTCGATAGAGCAGATGGGTGGCAAGCTTGTTGTAGAGCAATGCGAGCGTGACATCGAGGCCGATGTCGATGCCGAGGCTTTGACCAAGCTTGTGAGCAATCTGCTCAACAACGCGCGCAAGTACATGAAGGATCGCATTGTCATTGCCTGTCATGCCGATGAGGGGCAGGGGTGGTTCACCATATCGGTATCGGACAACGGTGTGGGAATCAGTCGTGACAATCAGGAGAAGATATTCAAGCCCTTCTTCCAGGTGATGGATGACAACCGAGAGTCGAAGGGCGGCACCGGACTTGGATTGAGCATCGTGCAGAGTGTGGTCGAGGCTCACAAGGGTGAGATAAAGGTTGAGTCGTCGCTCGGCAACGGCGCGACATTCATCGTCACCTTGCCGCTCAGGCAGGAAGGAGTGACTGCCTCGGCCGGCAACGACATTATGTCGCCTGCCGAGGATAAGGGCTGTTCGCGCGCAATCGACGGGGGTGTCAACGATGTGTCGCGTCCCGTGATGCTGATTGTCGACGATAACGAGGAGATGCTTCAGTTCATCACGAGCAACTTCAACTCCGACTACGAGGTGGTGACGGCTGTCAACGGCAAGGAGGCGCTTGACAAGCTGTCGCGTCACGAAGTTGCGCTCATTGTGAGCGACTGGATGATGCCGGTGATGAACGGCGTCGAATTGTGCCGTGCGGTGAGAAGCAACTGCAACTACAGTCACATTCCGTTTATCCTGCTCACGGCCAAGACCGACAATTACTCCAAGATTGAGGGATTGAACTGCGGGGCTGACGCTTATGTGGAGAAGCCATTCTCGGTCAACTACCTTGAGGCGCGCATCCACAACCTTGTAGAGATGCGCAAGCTTCTGCGTGAGAAATTCTCGCAGACACCTCTTGAACCTATAAACACGATTGCGCCCAACCCGGTCGACGACCAGTTCTTGACGCAGCTTACCAATATAATAGAGGAGAACTTCTCCAATCCGGAGCTGTCGGTCGATTTCCTTGCCAACCGCATGGGCATAAGCCGATCGGGCCTATATGCCAAAATAAAGACTCTTGCCAATGTCACGCCCAATGAGCTGATACAGCTGACGCGCCTGAAGAAGGCGGCAAAGCTTCTTGCCGAAAACAAGTACCGCATCAACGAAATATGCTACATGGTTGGATTCAACAGTTCGTCATATTTCTCGAAGTGTTTCCAGCGGCAGTTCGGCATTAAGCCCGGAGAGTTCACTCCACACTCGCTATAGAGCCGTTAATATTTATTGTCGAACCGGCTCTTAGGGCAGAATCTCGATCATTCTGCGGCATAGTGTCCTCAGGTCGTCGTCCTTTATTATATAAGGAGGCATGATGTAGACATTACGGCCGAAGGGGCGCACCCATATTCCCTTTTCGACGCATCGTTTCTGAAATTCGCCCACATTGACGGGGTCGTTCATCTCCACGACTCCGATAGCACCGAGTACGCGCACATTCTTCACTCGCTCGTTGGACGCGGCGGGAGCCAGCTCCTGCTTCAGCAGGCTTTCGATGTGGCTGATGCGCGATGCCATGTCCTGCTCGTTGAGCATCTTGATCGACTCAATGGCTATGGCGCATGCCAGCGGATTGCCCATGAATGTGGGGCCGTGCATGAGCACTCCGGCCTCGCCGCGTGAAATGGTGTCGGCCACATCCTTGGTCGTGAGCACTGCGCTCATGGTGAGGTAGCCGGCGGTCAAGCCCTTGCCTATGCACATGATGTCGGGCTCCACTCCGGCCCACTCCCAGGCAAAGCGGCGGCCTGTGCGCCAGAACCCCGTGGCTATTTCGTCAAATATCAGGTATACGCCGTAGCGGTCGCAGAGGTGGCGAGCCTCGACGAGATATTGCGGATGGTAGAATCGCATTCCTCCCGCTCCCTGCACTACAGGCTCGAGAATCAGTGCGGCAATGGAGTCGTGGTGCTCGGCGAGAGTCTTTTCAAGCGGTGCCATAGTTTCGGGATGCCACTCGTCGTAGAACCCTATTTCAGGCGCGGGAACGAAGTAGCGAATGGGAAGAGCCGGGCCAAATGCTCCGTGCATTCCCGTCACGGGGTCGCAGACGCTCATTGCATTCCAAGTGTCGCCGTGATAGCCCGAACGGATGGTGACGAAGTTGCTCTTCTCGTGGTTGCCGCTGCGTGACACCGCAGCCTGTATAGCCATCTTCATGGCCACTTCGACTGCCACCGAGCCCGAGTCGGCGTAGAAGATGTTGTTCATCGACGGCGGCACAATTTCGAGCAGCAGCTTCCCCAGCTCGATTGCCGGTTCATGGGTCAAACCGCCAAACATCACGTGTGACATCTTTTCACATTGTCGGGTTATGGCTTCGTTTATGCGTGGATTGTTATAGCCGTGTATCACGGCCCACCACGAAGACATTCCGTCGATGAGTTCGGTGCCGTCGACGAGCTTGATTGTAGTTCCGTGGGCCGAGTCGACCTTGTAGGTGGGCAATGGATTTATGGTTGAAGTGTAGGGGTGCCACAGGTGTTCGCGGTCCCAGTTGTCATATACGATTTCCTGATTGGTCATGGTGGGGTTGTTTTGAGAATACAGAATGTATTGCAAAATTACTGAAAGAAATTAAAAAAATGTGCGATAAATGGTCATTTAGGGATGGATTGTGAGTTATTTTCGCCATTTACGGAAAAATTTCAGTAATTAAGGCGTTTTTTTTGCCAAATTAGTTATGCGCTCCATTTAAAATCATTAAATTTGCGCAAACAACCCCTAAAATATCGTAGAAATTATGAAGAAGCATAACTTTTATGCCGGACCATCGATTCTGAGTGAGTACACTATCAAAAACACCGCCGAGGCCATCAAGGACTTTGCGGGAACAGGTTTGTCGATTCTTGAAGTGTCGCACCGCAGTAAGGAATTTGTTGCAGTTATGGATGAGGCCCAAGCCCTCGTCAAGGAGCTGCTTGAGGTTCCCGAGGGCTATCATGTCCTTTTCCTCGGTGGAGGCGCTTCAATGCAATTCTGCATGGTTCCTTATAACTTGTTGAAGAAGAAAGCCGCCTATCTTGAAACAGGAACATGGGCGACAAATGCCATCAAAGAGGCTCGTCTTTTTGGAGAGGTGGATGTTGTTGCGTCAAGCAAGGAAGCCAACTTTACCAACATCCCCAAGAATTATGTAGTACCCGATGATGTGGACTATTTCCACTTCACCTCAAATAACACCATCTACGGAACCGAGATGCGTTACGATCCCGATGTAAAGGTGCCTTTGGTAGCCGACATGTCGAGCGACATCTTCTCCCGTCCCGTCGATGTGTCGAAGTATGATGTAATATATGCCGGAGCTCAGAAGAATCTTGCTCCCGCCGGCGTTACCATCGTGATTGTCAAGGAGGATGCCCTCGGCCATGTAGACCGCGCAATCCCCACCATGCTTGACTATCGCACCCACGTAAAGAAAGGCTCGATGTTCAACACTCCTCCCGTACTGCCCATCTACTCGGCACTGCAGACCCTCAAGTACTATAAGGAACTCGGAGGCGTAAAGGAGATGGAGCGTCGCGACCTTGCCAAGGCCGAGCTTCTCTATGAGGCCATCGATTCAAGCAAGATGTTTGTAGGCACCGTTGCTTCCGAGGATCGTTCAATAATGAATGTGTGCTTCGTAATGAAGCCCGAATATGACGGACTCGACAAGGAGTTCATCGACTTTGCATCGACCAAGGGCATCGTGGGCATCAAGGGTCACCGTTCGGTTGGCGGTTTCCGTGCATCGCTTTACAATGCTCTTCCCATCGAGAGCGTGAAGGTGCTTGTTGACGCAATGAAGGAATTTGAGGCAAAACATTAATCAGGAGAGCATTAGGACTATGAAAGTATTGGTAGCCACCGAAAAACCGTTTGCAGCCGTTGCTGTTGACGGTATACGCAAAGTGATAGAAGAGGCCGGTTATGAACTCGAGCTTCTTGAAAAGTACGGCAGCAAGCAGGATCTGCTCAATGCCGCTTCCAATGCCGACGCCATAATCATACGCAGCGACATAATCGACGCCGAGGTGCTCGACGCCGCAAAGCAGCTTAAGATTGTGGTGCGTGCCGGTGCCGGATATGACAATGTGGACCTCGCAGCCGCTACAGCCCACAATGTCGTTGTGGAGAATACTCCCGGACAGAACTCCAACGCTGTTGCCGAACTCGTATTCGGTATGGCAGTGATGGCAGTGCGCAACATGTATAACGGAACATCGGGAACCGAGCTGAAGGGCAAGCGTCTTGGCATACAGGCGTTTGGTCAGGTAGGCCGTAACGTTGCCCGCATAGCCAAGGGATTTGGCATGGAGGTGTCGGCATTCGACCCCTTCTGCCCCGATGAGGCTATGGTTGAGGCCGGTGTCACTCCCGTTCATTCGGTTGAGGAGCTCTACGCCGACAACAATTATGTGTCGATTCACATTCCCGCAACTCCCGAAACCAAGAAGAGCGTTAATTACGAGCTCATCACCAAGATGCCCAAGGGCGGCGTGCTCATCAACACAGCCCGCAAGGAGGTGATTGACGAGGAGGGATTGCAGAAGGCTCTCGCCGATCGTGCCGACATGAAGTATGTAGCCGATGTGAAGCCCGACAATGCCGAAGCGCTGAAGGCTGAATTTGGCGACCGCGTGTTCTTTACTCCCAAGAAGATGGGAGCCCAGACCTCGGAGGCCAACATAAACGCAGGAATCGCCGCCGCACATCAGGTTGTGGCCTATCTGCGTGACGGAATCAATAAATTCCAAGTGAATAAGTAGAAAACTCTAATTCCTTGATAACATGAGGGCTGCTCTATGCGGGCAGCCCTATTTTGTAACTTTTAACACAAAAACAGGCGAGTATATTTGGTGGTAACGGCCAAAATGCCTACCTTTGCACTCACAAAACGACATCGCGGGATGGAGCAGTGGTAGCTCGTTGGGCTCATAACCCAAAGGTCGCAGGTTCGAGTCCTGCTCCCGCCACTAAAATAGAGGAAACAATCGTTATAAACGGTTGTTTCCTTTTTATTTTGGTTAATTTTTAACGATAGTCCAAATTATTTTGTATCTTTGACTATGTCTTAGATGCGATTAAGTTGAGAGTAAAACAACGTATTAGTATCTTTGTCATAGGACTTACAAATATTAACCACTTATACACAAGTACAATTATGAGCAAACCTTATGTTGTAGGAATCGACATAGGCGGTACAAATACCGTATTCGGTATAGTTGACGCACGAGGAAACGTAATAGCAAGTAACTCGATAAAGACGGGCAAGCATGCCAATATCGAGGATTATATCGCAGAGCTCAAGACAGCCCTAAACAAGCTTATCGAGGCTCACGATGCTAAAGATAAAATTCACGGAATAGGTGTAGGAGCTCCCAACAGCAACTATTTCACCGGAACCATCGAGTATGCCACCAATCTGCCCTGGAAGGGTGTTGTGCCTCTTGCCAAGCTGCTCACCGAAGCTTTCGGTGTGCCTGTCGCCGTTACAAATGATGCCAACGCGGCAGCTATAGGTGAAATGACCTATGGTGCGGCACGCGGCATGAAGGATTTCATCATGATAACCTTGGGAACCGGAGTAGGAAGCGGCATCGTTGTCAACGGTCAGCTTGTCTACGGCCACGACGGATTTGCCGGCGAGCTGGGCCACGTGATTGTGAAGCCCTCCAACGGACGCATGTGTGGATGCGGACGCACCGGATGTCTTGAAACCTACTGCTCGGCAACAGGGGTTGCACGCACAGCGCGTGAGTTCCTTGAGATACGTACCGATCCGTCGCGTCTTCGCGACCTTCCCATCGAGGAGATCACATCGAAGGATGTATATGACGCAGCCATTGCCGGCGACAAGCTTGCCCGCGAGATATTCCAGTACACGGGCGAAATCATGGGTCGCGCATTTGCCAACTTCGTTGCATTCTCAAGCCCTGAGGCAATCATACTCTTTGGCGGACTTGCCCGCGCAGGCGAGCTGCTGATGAAGCCTATAAAGGAGTCGATGGACCGCAATATGCTCAACATGTTCAAGGGAAAGACCAAGCTCTTGCTTTCGGAACTTAAGGAGAGTGACGCAGCCGTGCTCGGCGCAAGTGCATTGGGCTGGGAAGCACGACCCACTCCTCCCCCGGCATCGGCTCAGACGATTCTTGCTGAAGTATAGTGCCGATATTTTGACAACTCATAATTGCGGCCGCTCCGTTGTGGGCGGCCGCTTCGATTTTAAGGTGCTGCGCGAATCAAAGGCGTGGATTATCCGTTATTATAATAAATAGAATAAGCGTTACGGTTATGAAATTCATATCATGGAATGTCAACGGGCTTCGTGCCTGTTGCGGCAAGGGATTCAAGGATGTATTCAAGGAGTTGGATGCCGATTTTTTCTGCATTCAGGAAACCAAGCTGCAGGAAGGGCAGATTGATTTGTCGTTTGACGGATATGATTCCTATTGGAACTATGCCGATAAGAAGGGGTATTCGGGAACGGCCATATTCACCCGCATCGAGCCTGTGTCGGTGCGTTACGGCATAGGTGTCGAGGAACACAATCACGAAGGGCGTGTTGTCACGCTTGAAATGGCCGACTTCTACCTGGTCAACGTGTACACTCCAAATTCACAGGAGGGACTGAAGCGCATTGACTATCGTGTGGCATGGGAGCGCAGTTTCCGTGAATATGTCATGTCGCTCGACAAGGAGAAGCCTGTAATAGTGTGCGGTGACTTGAACGTGGCCCGCAGTGACATCGATTTGGTCAATCCTGACAGAAACAGGGGGTCGGCCGGATATTCCGATGAGGAGCGCCGCGAGCTTGAGCTGCTTCTTCAGGCCGGATTTGTCGACACGTTCCGTTACCTGCATCCCGATGCCACGGGGGCTTACACATGGTGGAGCTATTTCTATAAGGCGCGACAACGTAACGCCGGATGGCGCATCGACTATTTCCTGATATCGGAGCGGTTGTTGCCGAGGCTCGAAGGCGCCGCCATACACAGCGAAATCCATGGCGCCGACCATTGTCCCGTTGAGCTCTTGCTCACCGATTGACGGCAGCCATTACCAAAACTTGTTGGCTTCGGGGTTATACTCCCATCCGGCCGCGTTGAGCTTTTCTTCAAGAAGCTTGCGGTCGATGTCGAGCGATGCACACAGCTCGTCGAGCGAGGGGTATTCGTCACGCAGTTTCATGTTTATGAAACTGAACAGCATAGCCGGGTCCTGAGGCAGATTATCCATGATTAAGAACGATATTGCAGATATAATTTGCGGCAAAGTTACAAAAAAAATAATCTTGCAATTAAATCGCATCAAATAGTTGCAATTGTGACGCAAAACAGCAGCTGTTGATGAAAAATGTATAGCAAAAGGCTCTCAGATGCGACAAACGCGTTGCTAATGAGAGCCTTTGCGGCAATTAAACGCATGGAATTGAGATAATTTGTAACCTCGGCTATTTTATTATTTCACGGAGAAAAGCTAATTTTGTACTCTGAAATAAAAAATGTAATCATACAATGGAAAAGAATTTCAAACGTACCTTGATAACCACCGCATTACCCTATGCCAACGGTCCCGTTCACATAGGTCATCTTGCCGGTGTATATGTTCCGGCCGACATCTATGCGCGTTACCTCAGGCTTTGCGGCAAAGATGTAGTGCTCGTAGGCGGAAGCGATGAACACGGAGTGCCCATCACAATAAAGGCCCGTCGCGAAGGCGTGACCCCTCAGGACATTGTCGACAGGTACCATAAGATAATCAAGGATTCGTTTGAAGAGCTGGGAATTTCATTTGATGTATATTCACGTACCACTTCCGACACGCATTCGGCTACGGCAAGCGAGTTTTTCCGCCGTCTGTATGACAAGGGCGAGTTTATCGAAAACACATCGATGCAGCTTTACGACGAAGAGGCCGGGCAGTTCCTTGCCGACCGTTACGTTGTGGGCAAGTGCCCTCATTGCGGAAATGAACGCGCCTACGGTGACCAGTGCGAAGCCTGCGGTACATCGCTCAACGCCACCGACCTTATCGAGCCCAAGAGCGCGATAACCGGCAGTGTGCCCGTGATGCGTGAAACCAAGCACTGGTATCTGCCCCTCGACAAGTGGGAACCCGCTCTGCGCGAGTGGATTCTTGAAGGTCACAAGGAGTGGAAGACCAATGTGTACGGCCAGTGCAAATCATGGCTCGACATGGGCTTGCAGCCCCGTGCGGTGAGCCGTGACCTCGACTGGGGAATCCCCGTGCCCGTGGAGGGTGCCGAGGGAAAGGTGCTCTATGTGTGGTTTGACGCGCCGATAGGCTACATCTCCAACACCAAGGAGCTGCTCCCCGACACATGGGCCACTTACTGGAAAGATCCCGAAACCCGCATAATCAATTTCATAGGCAAGGACAACATTGTGTTCCACTGCATTGTGTTTCCCGCAATGCTCATGGCCTATGGCGACGGCTTCCAGCTGCCCGACAACGTTCCTGCCAATGAGTTCCTGAACCTCGAAGGTGACAAGATTTCGACTTCGCGCAACTGGGCGGTGTGGCTTCACGAGTATCTCGTGGACTTCCCCGGAAAGCAGGATGTGCTGCGTTACGTGCTCACAGCCAACGCTCCCGAAACAAAGGACAACGACTTCACATGGCGTGACTTCCAGGCCCGCAACAACAGCGAGCTTGTGGCCATTCTCGGAAACTTCGTGAACCGCGCCGTGGTGCTCACTCACAAATACTTCAACGGAGAGGTTCCCGCCGCCGGAGAATATCAGCCGATAGACAATGACGCATTTGCCGAACTCAAGTCGATAAAGAGCTCGTTGAGCGACAATCTCGACAACTTCCATTTCAGAGAGGCATTGAAGGATGCGATGAACATAGCCCGCCTCGGAAACAAATATCTTCAGGAAACCGAGCCTTGGAAGGTGGCCAAGAGTGACATGGCGCGCACGGCTACAATACTCAATGTAGCAGCTCAGATGTGTGCCAACATCGCCGTGGCCTTTGAGCCGTTCATGCCTTTCATGTCGAAGAAGCTTCGCGGAATGCTCGGAATGAACGAGATAAATTGGGACGAGCTGGGCCGTAACGACCTTATTCCCGCAGGGCGCCACTTGGGCGAGGCCGAATTGCTCTTTGACAAAATCGAGGATGCCGCAATCGAAGCACAGATAAAGCGTCTTGAGGACAACAAGCGCCAGAACATGATCGATGCGTGGACAGTGGCTCCTCAGGCCGAGGATGTTGACTTTGACACATTCATGAAGGCCGACCTGCGAGTAGGCACCGTACTTGAGTGCAAGAAGGTGCCTAAGGCCGACAAGCTGCTGCAGTTCCTTATCGACGACGGAATGTCGAAGCGCACCATCGTGTCGGGAATCGCAAAGTACTACGAGCCTGAAGACCTTGTGGGCAAGCAGGTGTGCTTCATCGCCAATCTGCCACCCCGCAAGCTGCGCGGCATCGTGTCGCAGGGCATGATCCTGTCGGCCGAGAATCCCGACGGCCGCCTTGTAGTCATGGGTCCGACTGCTCCCGTGGTGCCCGGAGCACAGGTTAAATAAGGGTTACGATGCAATATAATCCTCTAACTCCCCGACCTCTAACAATGAACAGTGAACGCAAACCCAATATACTGATAGTCTACACCGGAGGAACAATCGGAATGATTGAGAATCCGCAGACTCATGCGTTGCAACCCTTTGACTTCAGGCACCTGATCGACAATGTGCCCAAGATAAAGATGCTCGATTATAGAATCGAGAACATACAGTTTCAATCGCCTATCGACTCGTCGGACATGAATCCGCAATGCTGGATGGAGATAGCCAAGGCGATTGAGGACAACTTTGACCGCTTTGACGGTTTTGTGGTGCTTCATGGAACCGACACCATGGCCTATACGGCCTCGGCGTTGTCGTTCATGCTCGAGAATCTTCACAAGCCTGTAATTATAACCGGCTCGCAACTGCCTATAGGCGAAGTGAGAACCGACGGCGAGGAGAACCTCATAACGGCATTGCAAATAGCTGCGGCTACCGACATAAGCGGCGCCCCCATGGTGCAGGAGGTTGCGATACTCTTTGAGAACTATCTTTGGCGTGGCAACCGCTCAACCAAAATGAGCGCCGATAACTTCAATGCGTTCAAGAGCAACAACTATCCATCGCTTGCGAAGATAGGTCTTGGCATACACTTCAACGAGGAGTCGTTGATGCGCGCCATTGTCAAGCGTCCGCTGAAGGTGCGTTACGCAATGGACTCAAACGTGATGTTTCTCGACCTACATCCGGGCATAACCGAGGAGATACTTCGCCACCAGCTCAACACTCCCGGCATAAAGGGCATCGTGCTTAAGACATTCGGAGCCGGTAACGCGCCCACTTCGCAATGGTTTTCCGATGCCATACGTGACGCAGTGAATCGTGACATCGTGATATTGAACATAACGCAGTGTGTCAACGGCGGAGTACACACCAAGCGTTATGTGGCCGGCGACCGTCTTGCTGCTGCCGGCGTAATATCGGGTCACGACATGACAGCTGAAGCGGCCATAACGAAGATGATGTATCTTTTCGGACTCGGACTTGAAGCCGCCGATGTGCGAAAGTACCTTGAATGCTCGTTATGTGGAGAAGTGACATTGTGAAAACATTGTCTAAGAGTATGAATTTGAGAATTTTATTTAAAAATTGCCGAGCATATTGCGTCTAATTGAAAAAAAAGTGCGATATTTGCAGTTGCAAAAATCACGGAGTCTAATGTTTGGACGCAAAGAGTTTTGCCAGTCAATAATATTGTAATTATTATAATCATAAAATTTAGTAGAAAAAATGACTAAAGCCGACATCGTAAACGAAATCTCTAAGACAACCGGTATCGAAAAAGCTAATGTACTTGAGACTATCGAAAAGTTCATGGAGATTGTAAAAGATTCTTTGGCACATGGAGAGAATGTATATCTCCGCGGATTTGGCAGCTTCATCGTAAAGACTCGTTCGGAGAAGACCGCCCGCAACATCTCAAAGAACACCACCATCATTATCCCGGAACATAAGATTCCCGCTTTCAAGCCTGCCAAGGTCTTCATGGAAGAGGTGAAGTAATGATCAACTTTAGAGATTTTATATAACCCATATTATTAACTTTAAACAGCGTAAAAATGCCAAGCGGAAAGAAAAGAAAAGGCCACAAGATGGCAACTCACAAGCGCAAAAAACGCCTTAGAAAGAATCGTCATAAGAAGAAATAATTCAATATTCTTCGATTGACAATTAAAAAAAACGTATATACTCGAGAACAAACTTGATCAAGTCGCCCAACGTAATTGACCCAGTCACGTTTGTTCTCAGCGTATATAATAAAGAGTCATCGCCACCGTGGCTCGGCACTCATTAGAGGGTGGCAGTTAAGAAATGAGAAGTGAACTCATAGTAGATGTACAATCCACCGAGGTGTCAATCGCCTTGACTGAGGATTCCCGGCTCGTATCGCTCCAGAAAGAGTCGAGAAACATTTCCTACGCAGTGGGCGACATTTATCTGGCACGAGTCAAGAAGCTCATGCCGGGATTGAATGCCGCATTCGTTGATGTAGGCTACGAAAAAGACGCGTTTCTTCATTACTTAGACTTAGGCTCCCAGTTCTCATCCTACTACCAGTTTGTCAAGCAAGCGCTTGACGACAAGAAACACTTGCCACAAGTGTCAAAAATGAAGCTCCTCCCTGACATCGACAAGCACGGTTCGGTGACCGATGTCCTTGAAAAGGACATGCAGTTGATGGTTCAGATAGCAAAAGAGCCCATATCCTCCAAAGGTCCGCGACTGACTACCGAGATAACGTTTACCGGACGCTTCCTTGTACTCATCCCCTTCGGCGATAAGATATCGGTATCGCAAAAGATTAAGACGACCGAAGAGAAACTTCGTCTGCGCCAGCTCGTAGAGAGCATCCGCCCCAAGAATTTCGGCGTGATAGTGCGCACCTCAGCCGAGGGAAAAAGAGTGGCCGAACTGAATCATGAATTGAAGACATTGTTGAAATGTTGGGAAGATACAGTGGCCAAGGCCCAGTCGTCGACCGTTCCGTCGCTAATATTTGAGGAGGAAAGTCGTATTGTGAGCATGTTGCGTGATGTGTTCAGTCCATCGTTTGAAAGCATTTATGTCAACGATGCGGAAACTTACGGTCAGATAAAGAAATATGTCGACCTCATAGCTCCCGATCGTGCCGACATCGTAAAGCTCTATGCCAAGGATGAACCGATATTCGACCACTTCAACATCACCAAGCAGATAAAGTCGTCGTTTGGTAAGACGGTGTCGTTCAAATCGGGCGCATATATCATTATAGAGCACACTGAAGCGCTTCACGTAATCGATGTAAATTCAGGTAACCGCTCGAAGGCCTCCAATGACCAGGAGAGCAATGCCCTTGAGGTCAATCTGAGGGCGGCCGACGAGATAGCGCGCCAGTTGAGGCTGCGTGACATGGGCGGCATTATCGTGATAGACTTTATCGACATGAACAAGTCGGAACATCGACAGGCTCTTTACGAACACATGAGGGAGGTTATGGCCAATGACCGCGCCCGGCACAATATCCTGCCGTTGAGTAAATTCGGGTTGATGCAGATAACCCGCCAGCGCGTGCGGCCGGCTCTCGACATCGTCACCTCAGAGAAATGCCCGTCGTGTTACGGAAAAGGCGAGGTGCAGCCGTCGTTGCTGTTTACCGATGTATTGAAGGAGAAGCTTGACTACCTGATTAATAATCTGCATGAAAGCGGATTTACGATGTATGTGCATCCCTACGTTGATGCATATCTTAAAAAGGGCTTATTGTCGCTCTATCGAAAGTGGAAGATGGAGTTTGGCAGCCGCTTCAAGATATTGCCCGATCAATCGTTGGCCTATTTGCAGTACAGAGTCATAGACTCAAAGAAAAATGAGATAGACCTTGCCGAGGAAAAGGACATGGATTCCTCTTCGACAAAGTCAAAGACTAAAGCCAAGGAAAGGAATAAGAATGAAGATTAAGGTGTCAGCGCCTTATTGAAATCTTGAAAAAATCAAAGGCTGTCCGCGATTGGCGGGCAGCCTTTGTTGTAATATTTACGTTGTATCAAGCCTGTGCGAGGGGAGAGGGAACGTTGTAAACTCTTGAGGCGAGCTCCTGGTCGAGCATGTACTGTCCCATGCCGTCGTTGCCGATCAATTTGAACTTGTCGATGAGCTGACGGGCGGTGTCCTCTTCCTCAACCTGCTCCTTAACAAACCAGTTGAGCTGGTCGCGTGTAGCGTAGTCATGCTCTGCTTCGGCGAGTGCATATAGGTCGTTGATAAGTGAAGTCACCTTGCGCTCGTGCTCGAGAGTGTTCTCAAAAGCTGCGATGGGTGATTCCCACTGGGTGGGCACTGCGTCGATGGGCTTCAATTCAACGCGACCTGCACGGGCGTTGACATAGTTCATGAATATCTGTGCGTGAGCCTGCTCTTCCTGGAACTGGATGCGGAACCAGTTGGCGATTCCGGGCTTTCCTTCGGCATCGAAGTGGCAAGCCATTGAGAGGTAGAGATAGGCCGACCAGAACTCGGCATTGATTTGCGCGTTGAGAGCGCTTTGTACTTTGTTGCTAAGCATTGTTATAATTGAATAAATTGGTTAATCGTTACGCTGTATCTTAATATTAACATTCATCATGCGTGATGAGTTGAGTAGAGGCGCTGTTAAAAAACCGAGCCCGGAATTTTGGTTCCGAGCCCGGAGGCTATTGCGTTAGTATTTATTCCTCTTTTTTAGCCGTTTTCTTGGTAGCTGCCTTTTTAGGAGTTTCCTTTTTGTCGGCCTCCTTTTTGGGAGCGGCTTTTTTCTTGGCAGTTTTTTTCTTCTCTTCCTCGGCTGCGAGAGCTTCACGCTTGGCGTGCTCCTCGTTGTAGTGCTCGAGGTTGTTGCGCATTGATGCCACTTCCTTGTTCAGCACCTCGATTTCGGTAGCCTGGTTGCGGATTGTTGTGAGCAGCGAGTTGAGCTCTTCGTTCTCGATCGAGAGGGGATATTGCTCTTCGACGCGCACGATGAAGTCGGCAAGCACGTTCATGTAGTTGGTGAACGCCTGGAACGGAGTTTCATAGGGGCTGAACATTGCATGTACGGCTCCATCGTTCATGTGCTTGGTCGACATATAGAAGAAGTGGTCGCTTCCCTGGAGATACTGCCAGTCCTGCTTGAGTCGGCGGTCGGAGCAGAGGCGTACGCGTTCAGCTACCGAATAGAGCTTGTTGAAGGCTTCGTTCTGGAGCTTGTTGCCAAGCCAAGCCGAAGTGTCGCGAGCTTCGTCGGCCCATGAAATGGGGTAGAGTACGCTGAGCGAATCGATAGCCTTGCACTTTGACACAACTTCCGAGGGAGTCCAGAAGTCGATTCCGCGTTCGGCGGCGAAGCGTGGAAGTGCTTCAAGGAACTGGAAGATGCCGCTTTCTCTCGGCTGAAGCTCGCCAAATGTTTCGAGGCTCATGAACAGGTTGATTACCTGCTCCTCGGCGGGAGTCGATGCAATCCAGTCGATATACTTGTCGGCGGTCAGGGGGTAAGCATCCCACTCGGGGTTGCTGAAACGGAACGAGATGTCGTCGCTGAGCTTGTCGTTCTTCAGAAGCAGCTTCAGCTTGGGGCATGAGGCGGCCGAGTAGACATAGTTGGGCGACTTCCATCCGAGGATGTGCTTTGCGCCTTCGGTTATGCAGCCCTTGTAGCCCATTTCGTAGATCATGGGTGCCATTTCGTCGCAGTAGATCAACTCGGTGTTGCGAAGCACCTTGGGGCGCTGGCCAAACAGCTCGTAGATCTTGTCGTCGTGAGCGCGTACCTGCATTGTAAACTCTTCGGGATCGATTAGCGATGACAGAGAGTGAGCGTAGGTTTCGGCAAGGAATTCAACCTTTCCGGTATCGGCAAGCTTCTTGAGCAGGTCGATGAATTCGGGCACGTACTGCTCGCACTGCTCAAGGGCAGTTCCGGTGATGGATAGTGCGCAGCGGAATTTTCCTCCTGTCTGCTCGATCATTCTAAGCAGGGCCTCGGCTGCGGGGATGTAGCTGCGATGAGCTATGCGGGTGATGATGTCGTCGTTGGCGAAGTCATCATAGTAGTAGTGGTCGTTGCCTATGTCGAAGAAACGATATCTTTTGAGCCTGAACGGCTGATGAATCTGGAAATAAAAACAAATAGCTTTCATGAGCTTGTGGTTTATTATAAGTTTTTGTTGTGTTTATTGGCGTTATGGTTAATTGCGGTGAAGCACACGGTTGTATATGTCGATCACCTTTGCTCCGGCTTTGTCCCAGGTTATCTGGTTCACTTCGTTCAAGCCGTCCTCCTGCAGCTGCGCGTGCATTGCGGGATAGGTGACAATCGAATATATGGCATTGGCCATGGCGTCGATGTCCCAGTAGTCGGTCTTGATGACATTGGTGAGGATTTCGGCGCAACCCGACTGCTTTGAGATGATTGACGGAACACCCATCTGCATGGCTTCGAGAGGCGATATACCGAAAGGCTCCGATACGGAAGGCATCACGTACACATCGCTTGCCTTCAGCATTTCGTAAACCTGCTTGCCTTTCTGGAATCCGGGGAAGTGGAAACGGTCGGCAATTCCGCGTTCAGCCGCGAGGGTTATCATTTTGTCCATCATGTCGCCGCTTCCGGCCATCACAAATCGCACGTTGTGATTGTTCTTCAACACGCGGGCGGCAGCTTCCACGAAGTACTCGGGGCCTTTCTGCATGGTTATACGGCCGAGGAATGTAACTACTTTTTCCTTGGAGCGGGGCGGATTTACATTGAGGAGCTCTTCGCTAAGGGGAGTCACGGCATTGTGTACGGTGGTCACCTTTGCGGGGTCGATGCCATATTTGTCGATGACTGTGTTGCGGGTGAGGTTGCTCACTGTGATGATGTGGTCGGCGTGAAGCATTCCGTCGCGCTCGATGTTGTAGACCGTGGGGTTTACATTGCCGCGCGAGCGGTCGAAGTCGGTTGCATGCACGTGAATCACGAGAGGCTTTCCGGTCACCTGCTTTGCGTGTATGCCGGCAGGGTAGGTGAGCCAGTCGTGGGAGTGGATTACATCAAACTCCTCGGTGCGGGCGATTACGCCTGCGCAGATGGAGTAGTTGTTGATTTCCTCCAGCAGGTTGTCGGGATAACGGCCTGAGAACTCAATGCAGCCCAAATCGTTGGTGCGCATATAGTTGAAATCGGCGTAAATGTGGTCGCGAAGACGGAAGTACTCATCGGGGTTCATAACGTTACCGATGCGGCTCTCGACATATTCGCGGCTTACGTCGCGCCAGGCTATGGGAGTCTGTGACGCGCCTATTATTTTAGCGAAGCTCTTGTCCTCGTCGCCAAACGGTTTGGGAATTACAAATGTGATGTCCATATTGCCACACTCCCACATTCCCTTGGTGAGACCGTAGCTGGCAGTGCCAAGACCGCCGAGGATATGAGGTGGGAATTCCCATCCAAACATTAATGCTTTCATGGAAGGATGATTACATGTTTAACTTTTTAAGGTTGCGGAGTGTGCGGAGAACTTCGGCGACATTGGTCGCTTGTGAAATTGCTCCTCGTCCGGTAAAGGGCGGGTTGCCGTCGTAGAGCTGTGAAATGGTGCCTATGCAGCCGTTGCTCATCTCTTCCTCGAAGCCGATGAGCATTCGGTCGATATAGCTTACACCGCTCATGCCGAACACTTTGATGTAGGCGTCGGCGTAGGAGCCCATCAGCCATGGGCGTGCCGGGCCGTTGTGGTAGGCGCGTTCGCGCTCTTCGGGCGAGCCGAGGTAGAACGGCTGGTAACCGTAGCTCTTGGGCGACAATGTGCGTAGTCCCTTGGGGGTCAGCAGTTCACGGGTCACTACATCGAGCACGCCCTTGCGCTGACGGCGATCGAGCGGCGAGTAGTCAAGTCCGATTGCGATTGCCATGTTGGGACGCACCGACAGGTCGGCATAGTGTCCGTTTACGTAGTCGTAGAGGTAGCCGTGGTCGTTGAGGAATGTGTCAACGAATGCCGTCTTGGCCTGCTCGGCTATAGTTCCCCAATGCTCGCGGCGCTCTTCGTAAGCCTTGATGCCTTCCGAAATGTTGTAGGTGAACATTAGCGCGTTGTACCACAGAGCATTGAATTCAACGAGGAGTCCCGAGCGGGGTATGAGAGGCCATCCGTTGGAGGTGGCGTTCATCCATGACACGGGAACCGATGTACCGGCGGTGGCTACGAGTCCGCTCGTCTGCACTTCAAGGTTGGGATGTCCGCCGGCGATTATCCAGTCGAGGATTCGGGCTGCCAGCGGCAGGTACTTTTCACGAGCCTTGTCAACGCCTGCGTTCTTGGCATACTGCTGGATGCTCCAGATGGCCCACAGCGGCACATCGGGGAGGTCGATTCCGTGTATGCGCGAGTCGAGTGTTTCGTTGTCGATGAAGTTGTTCAGCGCCTTTGAGGCTGTTGCCATGATGTCATGGAAGTCATTTTCATGATTGATGGCCAGAGTGGTTCCGGGCAGGGCGATGAATGTGTCGCGTGCGCGGATGGGGCCCCAGGGATAGCCCGACTTGATGAACTCGCCGTCTTCGTCCTTGATGTAGAACTGCTTGGCTGCGTTCTTCAGGCAGTTGTAGAAGCTGGTGCGGCATGTGCGGCTTGCAAGCTCGACTTCATACATCTTGTTGAGCGAGCGAGGCGATGCTTCGGTAGTTCCGGCCGAGAATATGATTGATTCACCCTTCTTGATGGGGATTTCAAAATATCCGGGCACCCAAAGGTCCTCGGTATAGGGAACTCCGCGCTCAAGGTCCTTGACATATTCGATGCCGTTGTACCAGTTGGGCTGTGATACCCAAGTGGGCTTATGGTTGAACTGCATGTATAGTGTGGGGAACCCGTCGTAGAGGCAGAACGACACGCCGTTGTTGACTTCGTTGTAATTTTGGTTGAGATTACCGTTCTGGACTACGAGCTCGTTGGACTCGCGGAAAGCGAGGAACGGACGGAACTGCAGTGTGGTGGCCGAATGTGCGTCGACGAGCGTGTAACGGATCAGTATTCGGTTTTCCTGGGAGATGAATATCATCTCCTTGGTAAGGATAACTCCTCCTACACGATAGGTAGTGCGCGGAACGCTTTCGCAGTCATATTCACGAATGTACTTGTGTCCTTTGGGACTGTATACTCCACCGGAATACCGGTGTAACCCAAGATTAAACGGGGCACCATGCTGAATTACCGTTTCGTCAAGCGATGACAGCATGACGAATGATTTATTGTCCATCTCTTTTATAGGAATTACCAGCAGGCCGTGTTGCTTGCGGGTGTTGCATCCTACGATAGATGAGCAATGATAAGCTCCGGCTTGATTAGTGCGCAGCATCTCCTTTGGAAGAGATTGCTCGAGGTTAATCATGAGGTTTTTATCAAATTTAAGATAACTCATTATATAAAATTGTTAGGATATAATTCGGTTTTAAGGTATCGATGCACAATGTTACTGAATTTTTCGGGATTAAGCAAAATTATTTAAAAAAAAGTACCGGTATTAGATGAAAAAGTAGGTTTTATTGGTTTGATATTGGTTGGAATGTCACACTTTTCGGGCTATTAGACGGTTAAATGAGCTGGCCAAGTCCTTGAGTGCGTTTTCAATCGGTGTTATGATGGGTCGGAATTCAATTTCACGCGAGGGGGTGAATATAGGCAGTGCGTTGGCATGGCATTTTATTGCCATGGTGTCGTCGATGGTCACCGGTTCTCCGTCGAGATGCGCGGGTCCTTCGCTTTGTCGGTATATTACTGCCGACGGTGCTCTGAAAGTGTGTATCATGGTATTTGAGTTAATGTATCCGGTGAATAGATCCATACCCACGAGGGCGGTGTCAAACGGCGTGCCTGCGTGGATGATCGTGATGTCGAGCAGTCCGTCGGTTATGCTCGCAGTGGGAGCTATATATGCGTTGTTTCCATACTGCGATGCGTTGCAGCACGCTATCAGGAATGCTTTTTCGGTAAGAATGTGCCCGTTGGCACTTATTGTATATACCTGAGGATGGAATTTGATGTATTCCGAGATTGCGCTTTTTATGTAGGCGAGTTTTCCTCGACGATGCTGTCGGGCGAAATTGCTGCTTACGGCGGCATCGAATCCCACGCCGAAAGTGCAGAAGAAAGGCATGTCATTAACTGCGCCGTAGTCGCTCTTCACGATGTGATTTTCGGCTATGATCTTGACCGCGCTCAACGGGTCGAGGGGTATTCCGAGGTGTCGTGCAAGACCGTTGCCCGACCCGCAGGGGATGATGCCCAGTGCCGTGTTGCTGTGACACAATGCCGCTGCCGTTTCGTTGACCGTTCCGTCGCCACCGGCGGCGATTACTCCGTAGAAGCCTGCGTCAACGGCGTTCCCGGCAAGGCGAGTGGCATCGCCGTGGGCACAGGTATAGGCTGTGGAGATTTCAAATCCGAGAGGCTCAAGTCGACTGCGCACGAGAGGCTCAATAGTGTCTTTGCTTCCAATACCTGAAACGGGGTTTATTATAAGCAGCAGTTGGCGCGAAGTGTTCATTGTGTTTATGTGTAATCAATATGTGCAAAGATACGATTTCTGTAGAAATTAAACAAACAGCCTGCCGAATGTGATTTTGGCAGGCTGCTAAAAAAATGTTATAAAATCGTGAATTATTCGTAATCGAGCGGTATTGCAACGATTTTGAGGTCGTGGTTGCGGATGAAGTCGATGATGTTGGAGCGTATGTCGCTCGGAGCCACATCGGCTTCGACGCGCTTAACGGCGTTGAACACCGAGGTTCCCGACTGGTAGATGTGACGGTAGCTCTTGGCAACATCGTCGATCTGGTCGTCGGTGAATCCGTGCTTGCGCATTATTACGGCGTTGATTCCGTAATATACCGCAGGGTTGTGGGCTATGATGACATAAGGGGGCACGTTGCCAACGATGCGGCAGCCACCCTTGATGAGCACCCAGTCGCCAACTTCGCTGCGCTCGTGCATGATGGCGTTGGACGAGAGGATGGTGCACTGGCCTACCGTGCAGTCGCCTGCGAGCGTAACGCCGTTGCCTATCACCGAGCGTCCCTTTATGAGGCTGTCGTGGCCTATGTGTGCGTCGGCCATAATGAAGCAGTCGTCGCCTATTACGGTGGATCCTGTAGAGCGTATGCCTCGGTTTATGATCACATGCTCTCTTATCACGTTGTTGTCGCCGATGGTGCAGTAGGTCTTTTCACCTTTCCATCGGAAATCCTGCGGGTCGGCACCGATTATTGCGCCTTGGTAGACTTTGTTGTGCTTTCCCATGCGCGTGCCGTTCATTATGCTTGCGTAGGGCATTATCTCGCAATCGTCGCCTATCTCGACATTTGCATCGATGTAAGCGAATGGATGGATGGTGACATTGTTGCCAATCTTTGCCGACGGGTCGACATGAGCTAATGGACTAATCATGGTTGTAAGTGTTTAAGTTAAATTATCGTCCTCCGCCGAGCGACTGATACAGGTTGATGGCTGCACGCGCTCTTGCGTTTTCGCAGCTTGCCTGCGACAGCTGGGCTGCGAGGAGGCTCTGCTGGGCCGTGAGCACTTCCAGATAGGTGGTGCGTCCGTCCAAAGATAGCAATTCCTGAGTATATTCGACCGATTTTTCAAGATTTTCTACCTGATTTTTCAGATAGTCGGCTTTTTCGTTGCTTTTGGTGTAGAGCATCAGGGCGTTGCTCACCTCGGCGCTTGCACTGAGCAGCGTGTACTCGAAGTTGTTCATAGCCTGCTCCTGCTGTGCTCGTGCAGCCTCAAGGTTGGAGATGAGCTGTCCGCGGGCAAATAGCGGTGCGGTAAGCTGTCCGGCGAGCTGAACGAAGAACTTGGCGGGATTTGACACCATCGAGCCCATGAGGTTGGTGAAGCCTCCGTTGGCCGATATGTTGAGGCCGGGATAGAATGCCGAGCGAGCCTGGTTGGTGGCATAGTAGGCCATAGCCAGCGAGTGTTCCGACGCTCTTACATCGGGGCGTGAAGCGAGTTCGCGCATGGGCACTCCTTCGCGCATGATGGCGGGTGCCTCAAATCGGGCATCGGCCTGGATGTTCCATGTCTGAGGCATAACGTTGAGGAGCAGCGACATGGTGTTGTTGGCTTCGTTCAACGACACTTCAAGGTCGGTGATTGAGGCGAGAAGGCTGTAGTAGTTGGCGGTGCTTTGTACTACGGCGCTTTCGTTTACACGGCCGGCGAGCTTGAAGTTCTTCATGATCTGTACGCTCTCCTTCCAGTATTCAGCTGTCTGTCGGCTGATTTTCAGCTGAGTTTCAAGCATGGATATTGCATAGTAGCAGTTGGCAACACCGGCGATGAGCTGCGAGCGCACGGCCTGCTGATAGGCTTCGCTCTGAAGAAGGGCCTGCTTGGCGCGACGGTTGCTGTTGAGCAATTTTCCGAAGAGGTCGACCTCCCAGCTCACTGCGAGAGGAAGCTGATAGGACCATGACATCTTGGAGTGGTCGAATGACGAACCTGCACCGTTGGGGGCGAGTGTCACCGAGGGGAGGTAGCTCAATCGCGCTCCCTTGAGCTGGGCGTGAGCTATGTCGATGTTAAGTTTGGCGTTGCTGAGATTGGTGTTGTTGGCAAGAGCCTGATTGATGAGGTCGACAAGCATCGGGTCGGTGAATACCTCTTCCCAGCGAAGGTTTCCGAAAGCCTCGGCGTTTTCCTCGGTTTCCTTGGCCTGCACATACTCCGATGTGAGCGCATTGTCCTCGGTGGGCATCTCAAACTTGTTGTAGATGTGGCAGCTCGAAAGAGCTCCCACACTTACAACCATTATTGCGATACGTGATATATTGTTCATGATTTTTCCTTTGTGCATTAAGTTAAGAGCGAGAGTACTGCTCGATTTCCGATTCGATACCGGTGTTGTCGGTGTCTTCCCACTTCAGCGGCGATATCTTCTCCTGGATTATCTGGAAGGTGACGAAGAGCGCCGGAACGATGAGTACCTGCAGAATCATACCGATAAGCATACCTCCGATTGAACCGGTACCGAGGGCGTTGTTACCGTTGGCACCTGCTCCGTCGGCAAACATCATAGGCAACAGACCGATAATCAGGGCCAGCGATGTCATGAGAATCGGGCGAAGACGGGCTGATGCTCCGGCGATGGCCGAATTGACAATCGACATGCCCGTGCGTCGGCGCTCAAGTGCAAACTCTACGATGAGGATTGCGTTCTTGGCCAAAAGTCCGATAAGCATGATTAGCGCGATTTGCAGATAGATGTTGTTGGATATGCCGAATATCTGGGCAAAGATGAACGAGCCCATAAGTCCGAAGGGAATCGAAAGGATAACGGCCCAGGGAATGATGTAGCTTTCGTACTGTGCCGATAGGAGCAGGTACACGAAGAGCAGACAGAGTCCGAATATGATAGCTGTTGCGCTACCGCTTGACGAATTGGCCTCCTCACGGGTCATACCGGCGTATTCATATCCGTAGCCCTGGGGCAGGTATTCGGCGGCTGTGCGCTCGATGGCTGCGATGGCGTCGCCCGACGAATAGCCGGGAGTAGGCTGTCCGGTTACCGATATCGACTGGAACATATTGAATCGGTTGAGCAAGTCAGGGCCGTATATGCGCTTGAGGGTCACGAAGTTGCTCAATGAAGCCATTTCGTTGCCGTTACGTATCTTGATGTTGTTCAATGTTTCGGGCGATACACGTGCTTCAGGCGAGGCTTGCATCATAACGCGGTAAAGCTTTCCGAAACGGTTGAAGTTGGACACGTACATACCTCCGTAGTATCCCTGCAGGGTGGAGAGGATTGTCGACGGACTGATGCCGGCCTGCTTTGCCTTTGCGGCATCCACATCGACAAGGTACTGGGGGAATGTGGGGTTGAATGTAGTGTAGGCCATCTGGATTTCAGGACACTGGTTCAATGCGCCAAGGAATCCTTGTACAACCTGGAAGAATGTGTTAATGTCGCCTCCGGTCTTGTCCTGCATCTTGATTTCAAAACCGTTGGTTGCCGAGTAACCGGTAATCATAGGCGGTGCGAATATCATCACACGGCCGTCCTTCACCTGTTGTCCGGTAAGGGCATAGAGCTGCTGTATTATGGCATCAGAGCTTTCGGATTTTGAACGCTGGCTCCAGTTCTTCAGCTTGATGATGAATGTACCGTAGGTTGCACCCTGTCCGGCGATGAAGCTGTAACCGTCGATCATTGTACGTGACTGAACGGCGGGAGCCGATAATGCCGTCGACTTGGTCGAGAACCTCGCCGGTGCGCTCCTGTGATGTGCCCGGGGGCATGTCGACCATACAGAATATTGTTCCGGTATCTTCATTGGGCACGAGGGCGCTCGGGGTGGAGTTCATCAACCACACAAGGATGGCGATCGAACCGCCTACGATGGCGAATGAAGTGATCTTGTGGGAAACGAAGAACTTGGTTACCGAGTTGTAGAGCTTGAGCAGACGGTTGTAACCTATCTCAAATCCTGCATGGAAGCGTGAGCTGAATATACCCATTATGGTGACGATGGCGCAGATGGAGGCTACAACGAGTTTCCATATTGACTCGGTGCTGTACCAGCCAAGTACCATGAATGTGATTGTGGCAACGAGGAACAGGGCTGTAACCAACGGGGGTAGGTTGAGCTTGAATGCGCTGCTGTAGCGCTTCTTCATCGTTTCGGCCGCTTCACCGTAGGCTGTTCCCATTCGCTCCTTAAGCGACGACTTGTCGTCGTGGGCTTTCAGGAACACGGCACAAAGCGCAGGCGACAAGGTGAGCGCGTTGACAGCCGAGAAACCGATGGCTATGGCCATGGTAAGACCGAACTGCTTGTAGAACACACCTGAGGTGCCGGGCATGAATGACACGGGGATGAACACGAGCATCATTACAAGGGTGATCGACACGAGTGCACCTGCAATTTCACCCATGGCATCGATTGATGCCTTGCGTGCGCTCTTGTAGCCCACATCGAGTTTGGCGTGGACCGCCTCGACCACCACTATGGCGTCGTCGACCACAATCGCAATCGCAAGGACGAGAGCCGAGAGGGTGATGAGGTTGATCGAGAACCCGATGAGGTTCATGACGAAGAATGTACCCACCAATGCAACCGGGATGGCGATTGCGGGGATGATGGTTGAACGGAAGTCCTGGAGAAACACGTAAACAACAAAGAACACGAGGATGAATGCCTCGATGAGGGTCTTGATGACCTCATGGATCGAAGCATCGAGGAACTCGTTGTTGTTCAAGGGGATTTCAAGACCGAGTCCCTTGGGAAGTTCTTTCTTTACATCGTCGAGATAGGCAAGACACTCGTTGATGATCTGGGTTGCATTTGAACCCGGAGTCTGGAATATGATTGCCGTAACGGCGGCTTTGCCGTTCATCTTGTTGTGGAATCCGTAGCTTACGCGGCCGAGTTCGACATCGGCTACATCCTTAAGGTAAAGCACGTCGCCGTTTTCATTGGCGCGGATTACGATGTTGTCAAATTCTTCAGGTGTTACGAGGCGGCCCTTGTAACGCATGATGTACTGGAAGCTCTGATTACCCTGCTCGCCGAATGCACCGGGAGCGGCTTCGATATTCTGCTCGGCAAGTGCGGCCGATATATCGGTAGGCATCAGGTGATATTGTGCCATTACATCGGGCTTGAGCCATATACGCATCGAGTAGTCGGCACCCATTACCATTGCGTCACCAACTCCTTGTATACGCTGGATCTGCGGAATGATGTTGATTTTTACATAGTTCTCGATGAAGTTTTCGGGATAGGTGCCGTCCTCGTCGTATATGGTAAGGCCGAGAAGCATTGAGGTCTGGCGCTTCTGGGTGATGACGCCCACGCGCGTTACTTCGGCGGGAAGCAGACCCTGAGCTTTTGACACTCGGTTCTGTACATCGACAGCGGCCATGTTGGGGTCGAAACCCTGTTCAAAGTACACGTTGATGGTGGCGCTACCGTTGTTGGTGGCTGTTGATTCGATGTAGGTCATGCCTTCGGCACCGTTGATCGATTCCTCAAGAGGTGCGATTACTGAGTTAAGCACAGCCTGGGCGTTGGCTCCCTGATAGGAGGTGGTCACCGAAATGGTGGGCGGTGCAATATCGGGAAACTGGGTGACCGGCAGTGCAAACAGTCCAATCAGACCCAGCAACACAATAAAGATTGATATAACCGTCGAAAGCACCGGACGGTTAATAAATGTATCAAGTTTCATTTCTTGTTGTCAGACAATTATTAAAAACACTGTGATGATTGACATCAGTCAATTACTGTTGTGGAGCCTGGGGCTGATTGGCTTCGCCTGCGGCTTTGGGAGAGATGGTAATGCCTTCGCGTACGATTGTTCCTACGCCTTCCACCGCAATGCGGTCGCCGGCCTTAAGTCCTGAAGTTACAATGTAGTTTTGTCCGTCATTTACCGGGCTTACTGTGATGGGAGTCGAAGCTACTTTGTTGGAGTCGTTTACGACATATACGAATCGGCGGTCCTGAAGCTCATAGGTGGCTTTCTGGGGTATTATGATTACGCTGTCGGCAACGTGGGGGATTAGAATCGAGCCGGTGCTTCCGCTGCGAAGCATTCCCTGGCCGTTCTTGAACAGTGCGCGCACTGTTGCGGCTCCGGTAGTGTTGTCGATTACTCCCGACACTGTGGCTACTTTGCCTTTGAGAGGATATACCTCGCCGTTGGCAAGGCGCAGTGACACTTCGGGCATTTCGCTCACGCTCTTGTTGAGCGATATTGTGCCGCCCTTAGTGAGGTCGAGGATGTCTTTCTCATTGAGCGAGAAGTAGGCATACACTTCCGAATTGTCGCTGACAGTTGTCAACGGGGTTGCCGATGAGGGCGATGCGAGCGATCCTTCACGATTGGGGATGGAGCCGATTACGCCGTCGCTGGGTGAGGTCACCACGGTGTAGGCGAGATTCTTCTGTGCTGTGACAAGATTGGCTTTTGCCGACGATAGCTGAGCCTTTGCCTGTGTGAGAGCGTTGTCGGCCATCTGCCACTCATATTCACTGATTATGTTTTTGTCAAACAGTTTGCGCTTGTTGTTGGCGGTGAGCTGGGCTGTCTGTACGGCGCTTTCAGCTACCTTTACCGCTGCCTGTGCTGCGTCAACAGCAGCCTGAAATTGTACTTGGTCGAGGGTGAACAAGGCTTGTCCCTTGTGTACTTGCTGACCTTCATCTACATGTACTTTGGTAATGAATCCTGTGACTTGGGGGCGAATGTCAATGTCGGTGCGTCCTTTTATGGTTGCAGGGAAAGCACTTTCAAGTTCCGAATTGCCATAGTTTACTGTTAGTGTCGCGATTTCCGGAGCTGAAGCTTGAGTCTGTTGCTGCTGTCCACCGCCACACGCGGTAAGGCAAAGCATTAATACAGATGAGAGGGCAACTCCGGTAGTGTTAGCTACATTGAATTTCATAACGTTAATGTTAAAATCTTTTTACCCTTAAAAATTTTCTATTTATCAATTTATGGTGCAAAGTTCGCAAAACAAAACGGGATGTAATATGATAAATGTCATATTCATCACGATATTTAATGTTTTTTAATAAAGATTTTGTGCGGTTTAATACTTGCCGGAGCGGATTCGGTAGAGTGTTTCTTTTGTCAGTCCGAGAAAAGATGCTATTTGTGTTACGGTGGCGCATTCCAATAGTCGCGGATATCGTGCTACGGCCCAATTGTAACGCTCCACGGCATTTGCATTCTGGAATGCATATATGCGTTCTTCAAGGTAGGCGGTGTAGTGCAGCAGCGATGCGTTAAGGAACAGTGCGGTTTCCTCCTGGTTTATCTCCTCGATGTCGTTGAGCATGTCGTGCAGCCTGATGTGGGGCACGTAGACGATGTCGCTGTCTTCGAGAAACATTATCGTGAACGTTGTGTTGATGTTCTTTACCAGAAACGAGTGGGTCATGAGGTATTCGTCGTCAAAGGCGAATGAAACGGTGTGCTCTTTTCCGTTTCGGATGTAAAACACCCTTGCCGCCCCCTTCTTGATGTAGTATGAGTTGGCTATTATCTGCTTTTGTCCGTCGATTATGTCGCCTCGTTGCATGTGGGCTTCCTGCATCACCGATTTTATCTTGGCGATGCGCTCGGGCGACAGATTGTGCACTCGTCGCAGGATGTCTATGGGGTGTGGCATGTGTTAGTCGCTTTTTCGGAAATTCTTGATGAGGGAGGTGAAGGGTGCCCAGTACTTGACGGCTTTTCGTTCGCCGACACCTTCGATAGCTATGAATTCGCGCATGTTTACGGGACGGTGACGCACCATCTCCATGAGCGTTTTGTCGCTGAACACGATGTAGGGAGCCACACCTTCGTTGCGGGCAATGGAGAGTCGCAGGCGCTTGAGCTCGCTGAACAGTTGCTCGGCCGGATTGACCGTGCTTTGAGCCGCAGACTTGCGCTTCTTTGACGACGATGTCTTGTCGAAGAAGAATTTTGCAAGCATGACCGTGCGCTCGCCTTTCAGTATGCTGCGCCCGTAAGGCGTTATCTTAAGATGATTTGATTCAGTGTAGGCGATTTCGATGGTGCCGAGCTGCAGCATTTGGGAAAGATAGGCGTTCCACTCCGAAAACGACAGGTCACGCCCAACGCCGTAGGTTTTTATTCGGTCGTAACCTCGCTCGATAAGCTCGGCGCGAGCCGAACCGCGTAGTATGTCGATGAGCATGGTCAAGCCTATCATCTCGTTGGTGCGGCTCATCGCGCTCAACGCCATCTGTACGATTCTTGTTCCGTCAAATCTTACAGGAGGGTCGAGGCACACGTCGCAGTTGCCGCAATCGTGGTCATACTCTTCGTTGAAGTAGCTGAGGAGCACCCGGCGCCGGCACACGGTGGCCTCGCAATACTCCTTCATGCGTGTCAGTTTTTCGGTGTTCAATGCCGGTTGTCCCGATTTTTCGATGAAACTTTGTAGCGTGGCAATGTCGGCAAATGAGTAAAACAGGAGCGTTTCCGCTTTCATGCCGTCGCGTCCTGCTCGACCTATCTCCTGATAGTAGCTCTCCATGTTGCGCGGCATGTTGTTGTGCACTACCCATCGAATGTTGCTCTTGTCGATTCCCATGCCGAATGCCACAGTGGCGCACACTACCTGCACATCGCCGTTTATGAATCGTTCCTGGGCTTGGTCACGCTCTTTGTTTGAGAGTCCGGCGTGATATACAATCGAGCGGTAGCCTCTCGTTTCAAGTTCGGCATTGGTCGTTTCGGCCCCTTTGCGGCTCAGGCAGTAGACTATGCCCGAGTCGTCGGGGTAGCGGTCGATCATGCGCGTTATGATGTTTATCCGCTTGGCCTTTCCGGGGTTGGCGAGCACTTTGAGCGAAATGTTTGGACGGTCAAATGACGCGAGGTGAATGTAGGGATTTTTCAGGCACAATTGAGTGGCTATGTCGTCACGCGTTATTTTGTCGGCCGTTGCGGTAAGCGCCATCACGGGTATGCCGGGATATGACGCCTTTATGCGGTTTAGTGCAGTGTACTCGGGACGGAAGTCATGTCCCCATTGCGATATGCAGTGCGCCTCGTCGATAGCAAACAGGCTTACCCAGTTGCCGAAATTGCGATGTTCCATTTCGAGAATCAGTCGCTCGGGTGACATGTAGAGCAGCTTTATTCTTCCGAGCGATGCCTGCCGCATGATGTCGGAATTCACCTGTTCTACATTGGCGCTGTTGATTGCCGCTGCCGGGATGCCGTTGGCGTTAAGTGCCGTGACCTGGTCCTTCATCAATGATATCAACGGGGAGATGACGATGCAGCATCCTTCGTTCAGTAGAGCCGGAATCTGGTAGCATATCGATTTTCCTCCGCCTGTGGGCATGAGCACCAGTGTGTCGCGGCGTGACATTACGTTGCGTATTATTTCGAGCTGGCCTTCGCGGAATGAGCTGTAACCGTAGAATCGGCGCAGCAATGCACCGGCTTTTAAGTCTATGTCGTTGTTGTCGGGCTTCATTGTTGCAGGGGTCAATAGGCGTTTATTTCACCTCGAAAAGTGTTGAGTACTGTTGTCGTTATTATTTTCAGGTCGAGGGTAAAACTCCAGTTGTCGATATACCACACATCATGCTCCACCCTGTTTTTCATCGCCTCCAGCTCCGAAGTCGAGCCTCGGTAGCCGCTTATCTGCGCCCATCCCGTTATGCCTGGCTTTATGAAGTGACGCATCATGTAACGGTCGATGAGCCGGGAGTATTGCATGGTCTGTTTCACCATGTGGGGGCGCGGGCCCACCACCGACATGTCGCCACGCAGTACATTGTAGAATTGTGGAAGTTCGTCTATATTGGTGTGCCTCAGGAATCGTCCTACGCTTGTCACGCGGGGATCGTCACGACGGGCTTGGCGACGGTCGCAATCGGGCGTGACGGTCATTGTCCTGAATTTCCAGCAATAGAACTCCTTGCCGTTATGTCCTGTGCGGCGCTGGCGGAAGAATATCGGGCCTTTCGATGTCGTCTTTATGGCAATGGCGACAGGCAGGAGTATGATAGGAAATAACGCAATCAGCACTATGGACGAAAACGTTATGTCGAACATTCGTTTTAAGCCTCGGTTTAATGGCTTGGTGAGAGGGCTTCGGCTTGTGGGACTGTCGTGTGATTGCTTGTCGGTGTTTCGGTCGGTGCCGGTTGTGCTTTTTGTCGTGAATCCGAGAGCGTGTCGGTTTTGACGCATTACCCGCTGGAAGTCGGGGTGTGATGCGGCTGTGTATTCAAGTTCGGTAAATGTCTTTCCCTGCTTGACGGCGAGTGTGTATCGGGCTCTTCGACTCACTAATGTCAGGTGTGTTATCAAACTGTGAGTACCGGCAATTAAGCACGGTACTCACAGTCGGAAATTGTGTTATGAAATGAATGTGTCGTTATTAAAGTTTACTGTCGATGAGCTTGATTTTCTCTTCAAGCGATGACAGCTCGTCCTTTATGCGCTGCACTTTGCGCTCCATGTCACGCAGCAACGAATTGCCCGACTTTGACTTGACATTGAAGAAGCCGAGGTTGTTTTCGTAGGTTTTAAGCTCGTTGCGCTTCTGCTCGAATGCTCTTACGAGGCGTTCGCGTTCGCGATAGAGCTTATTCTCGTCATTGCTCATGTCGTTGATGGAGTTGGCAAACTTATCCATGCCTGCGCGTACCTCCTTTATGTCGAGCTTGTCGTAGAGGTCGTTGACAATAGCGCGATAAGTGTCGTAGACTTTGTCCTTCTCCTTGTAGGGGACATGACCGGTCTGCTGCCACTGATTCATCAGTTCACGTACTCGCTTTATTGCTTCATCGCGATCGGTGTCGGTGCCGATGGCCTTAAGGCTTTCGATGATTTCCTGTTTCTGCTTAAGGTTGGCATGCTCGGTCTTGCGAACACCCGAAGTGGCTTTTTTTCGGTTGTCGAAGAAATAGTCGCAGGCTTCAAGGAAGCGGTGCCAGATGGCATCGCTGTGCTTCTTGTCGACCGGGCCTACTGACTTCCACTCTTTCTGAAGTGCGACAAACTCGTCGCCGGTCTTTTTCCAGTCGGTGCTGTCCTTAAGAGCTTCGGCGCGTTCGCACAGTGCTGTTTTCTTCTCAAGATTGGTGGCGTGTACATCGCGTATCGACTTGAAATATTCGGCTTTCTTAGCGAAGAAGCGGTCGCAAGTTTCACGGAAGCGGGCGAATAGTGAGTTGTTTACCTTCTTTGAAGCAAATCCGAGTTTCTTCCAGTCTTCCTGGGCTGCAAGGATTTCGCGTGTCATCTGTTCCCATGCGGCATGTGATTTCAGCGAACTGAAGTCGAGAGCCTCGATGCGCTCACATATAGCTGTCTTGGCCGTTTCGTTTTCACGCTCGCGTGCTTTGCGCTCTTCAAAGAATGCCTGGTAACGCTTGTTGATTGCAGCCGATGCATCCTTGAATTTGTTCCAGATGTCTTCGCGTATCTCCTTTGCCACCGGGCCTATCTCACGCCACTTTTCATGAAGTTCCTGAAGGCGGCGGAAGGCTGTTATTACATCGTGCTCGTCGACGAGCTTCTCGGCTTCGTCGATTAGCAGCTGTTTCTGCTCAAGATTTTTCTTGAAGTCGTAGTCGCGCAGATCCTTGTTGACTTTCAGCTGGTCGTAGAAACGCTCAACCGCAGCCTGATAGCTGCGCCAAATGTCGGTAATATCGGTCGCGGGGACTTCGCCGAGGCTCTTGAACTCTTGTGACAGTTCACGAAAACGCGGGTAATGGCGGTTGACATTGTCGGTGTCCTCGGCCATTTTCTCGAGTTCGGCGATTATGGCTTGTTTTTTCTCGAGGTTTTCACGGCGTTGTGCCTCTATTAATGCTGTATATTGAGCTTTTTTCTCTTTGATGTTGTTGAGAAGTTCATGCAACTTTGCTTCGAGGGGGTCGGGCATAGGTGCAAATGCGCTCTCTTCGTTTCCGCGCTCGATGAATGCTTTTTTCTCCTCGACCAGCTCGACTTTGCGAATTGCGTAGAACAGTTGCTTGAGGTGAGTGACTTCATCTCGAGCTATTTCGGCACCCTCTTTCCGGCTGATGTTGTCCAATTCTGCGATTATCTCCTCCTTCGACAAATGCTTTGAAGGCTCGGAAGTTTCGTCGGTATCAGAAACATCGGTGTCGTTAGTGTCAATTACTGTAGTTTCTTCATTTCCGTTTGAGGTTATTACGACCTCTTCATTCAAGGTTAGATCCTTATCGGTGTTTTCAACCGACATGGACTGGTCACGCAATTCCATAATGTTGATTTATTAATAAGTATAGTTGCACTTTACCATGCAAGATTTTATTCTACGATTCAAATATAGATAAAATTTTGAAAATTAATGTTATTTCCGGTGGAAAAAGATTAAAAAAACGGGAAATTGCCGATTAGGCCGGCTTGTAAATGAGTGTTGACGAGTTTTCGGGACGTAAAATCATTGATGCCACACGCGCTATGTCGGGCGATGTGAGCCGACGGTAACGAGGAATGATTGAATTTACATCTTCACCACGCATTTCGCTTAAGGTCAAGGTCGATGCAAGTGCTACATAGTTCATTGAGCCGAAAGTGAAATTGGACTCGAATCGGTTGAGCGTGCGCTGCAACTCATAGTCCGACGGCGGGTTGTCGATCAGCGACATGGCTTCGTCGGTGAGAGCCTTTTCGGCTTCGTCCACGCTTACGCCGTCGCGCAGGTATCCGTAGAGCATCAACAGTCCGGGTTCGTCGCTTCCGGTAATCGATGCATCGGCCTTGGTGAACATTTCGGTGCCGAGCATCAGTTTGCGATAGAAACGTGACGCGCGACCAAGTGCAAGAAGGTCGGTGATTATGTCACAGGCCGGATAGTCGGGATGGCTGTATCCCGGCATGTGGTAGGCTTTCACGATTACGGTTTGGGGAGCACGGCCCGTTACGGTAAGTCGGCGGGGCTCGGTCTGTTCGGGTTCCTGATTGTAGAGCCTTGGCGCAATCTTGCGCATTGGCAGGTCGGAAAACCATTTCTCGACAAACTCGCGTGTTTGCTCGAGCGTTATGTTGCCTGTCACTGAAATCACGGCATTGTTGGGAGCATAGTGGTCGTAAAAGAACCGGCGCACTTCATCCTGCGTCACGTTTTCGATGTGTGACAATTCTTTGCCTATGACCGGAGTGCGATAGGGGTGTTCTTTGTAGGCGAGGCCGTTGAGGTAGTGCTGCAAGTCGCCGTAGGGCTGGTTGAGGCACACCTGCTTGAACTCCTCACACACCACCTGCCGCTGTACTTCGAGGGCTTTGTCGCTGAACGCGAGTCCTTTCATGCGGTCGCTTTCAAGCCAAAACGCGGTTTCGGCGTTATGGGCGGGCACTATGTCGTAGAAGTTGGTGAAGTCGCTGTTGGTCCATGCGTTATTTGTGCCACCGGCATTTTCAAGGGCTTTGTCAAATTCGGCCACATTTTCCGAGCCTCCAAACATCAGGTGCTCGAAAAGGTGGGCCATACCGGTGCGCTCGGGGCGTTCGTCACGGCTTCCTACATTATATAATATGTCGAGTGCCACCATTGCGGTGGCACTGTCATGATTGTGTACGACACGCAATCCGTTAGATAGCGTAAAACGGTTTACCGTTATCATTTTTCGACTGTCATCTTGATGATTTTTATATCGTCGACAGGCCGGTCGCTGCGGTCGGTTTCAGCTTTCTGTATCTTTTCGACTACATCCATGCCGCTGATTACTTCGCCGAATACGGTGTAGGTGCCGTCGAGATGGGGAGTGCCGCCCACGGTAGAGTAGGCTTTTATCTGCTCGTCGGTGAGCTTGGCGGGATTCTTGGCAGCCTCGGTTTCGGTGATTGCCAGCAGCTCCTGCTGCAGGTTCTGCAGAGCCACGCTGTCGCGGTTGCGGCGGAGTTCCATTATCTTGTCGCGATTCATCGATGCGAGGTTGTCGAATATGCGCTGTTTCTGCATCATTCCGAGCTGTTGCTCCATCTGCTTGAGCTGCGACTGGTTGTAGGCTTTTCCGGTAACGATGTAGAATTGCGAGCCCGATGATTTCTGTTCGGGGTTTATGTCGTCGCCAAGACGGGCGGCGGCAAGAGCGCCGTATTTATGGAAGTGCTTGGGATATACAAATTCGGCGTCGATAGTGTAGCCGGGGCCTCCCGATCCGAGCTGGGCGCCTTTGGCGGCGTTCTTGGAGTCGGGGTCGCCGGTCTGTACCATGAATTCATTTATTACGCGGTGAAAGAGTACTCCGTCGTAGAAGCCTTCGTTGGCGAGTTTCACGAAATTGTCGCGATGCTTGGGGGTGTCGCCGTAGAGGCGCACCTTTATGTCGCCCATCGAAGTGGCGATGTCGACGATTATGTCGGTTGAATCGGTCATGATGCTATCGGTTTTGGTTATTTCGGTTTCAGTTCCATTTTTTGACTCGGAGCGGGTATTGGCGCACTGAGTAAAGGTTATGGCTATAAGAGCCATCAGCCAGATTGATTTTAATTTTGACATACAATAATTTGATTGCGTTTTTATATTCCGGTTGGATAAAGTCGCTTGTATATGCGGCGGAAATTGTTGTCGGTCTTGCTGAGCTCTTCTACATGGTCCTGATAGTCGGCACCCCACAATGGAAGCAGGTCGCCAATGTAGCGGTGTTCACGGTCTTTTTCGATAGCGGCGGTTATCAGTCGTGATACAGCGTTGTTGTAATGCTCGGCGTCGATAGCGAAGAGGTATCGTGCCGCGCTTACAATGAACTGTCCGCTGAGGTCGACACGCATCATGTTGTCGATAAGGTAGTCAAGGTCGTCATCAATCGATGATATGTGATTGGCTATGTATTCATAGGTCAAAAGACCGTCGGAATCCTTGCTCAGGAGCTTTTTGTCGTCTTCATTCATAAGTGGGCAAATAAAGTTGTGCGACAAAGATACGAAGAATATTCGATGAAAAAAATAGAGAATGTGGGGCTTTTGTCCTGTCGGACATTCTTTTTCAACGAATATTCCGTATATTTGCATCGTTCAAACCTATAGATTATGGATGAGAAGAATTTTGTAATAACCATAGGCCGACAATTCGGCAGTGGCGGTAGAGAACTCGGTAAATTGCTTGCCTCGAAACTCGGTATTGCCTATTATGACAAGGAGCTCCTTTGGGAAGCGGCCAAGAGCGCCGGGGTAAGTCCTGAATTCTTTGAAAAGTCCGATGAAAAGTTTCCGCGTTTTCTGAGCGGCATGTTCTCGTTCGCCATGGGATATCAGCCTTATAACTTCTATTCGGGTTCAACATCTATAAGCGATGACAATCTCTACAGGGCGCAAAGCGACTTCATAAACAAGATTGCCGCCGGACATTCTTGCGTCATTGTGGGGCGTAGCGCCGACTATATACTGCGTGACCATCCGAGATGTGTCAACATATTCGTGCATGCTCCCATGGATGAGTGTGTGAAGCGAATAATGACCCGAGGCGACAAGCCGACAAAAGAACAGGCACGCGCCATGGCCGAAAAGACCAATAAGCTGCGTGCCAATTTCTATAACTTCTATACCGATAAGACCTGGGGCGATGCGAAGACTTACGATCTCACAATCGATTCTTCGTTGATGCCGATGGACGATGTCGCCGAAGTTATAATGGACTATGTGCGTCGTCGCTTTGATGTGAATAGATAGACTGTAGGCTACTCATTCTCTATTGTCACGCGCTCGACTTTTTCCTTCGGGCCGTTGGAGCCGAGGTATATGAGCAGAGCGTTTACTGCTGCGCAAACAAGAGCAATGCCGGTTATCAAGGTGAATGTGGTTTCGATTGTGCGTAACGGACTGCATATTATTACGATTCCTGCAACGATAATCAACGCAGGAAGCAGATAGAGCCACCAAGGCATTATGAGAGGGCGGCAGCAGGCGGCAAGGAAGTAAATCTGGCACGCTCCGGTGATTACGAGTATGGCGGCAAGTACATAGACGAAGAATCCCACGAAGGGCTGCGGCCATATTATCATTATGGCGCCGAGTATGAGCGCGCCTATTGACGAGATGTTCTGGGCGGTGTTGTTTTCGTTGCGTTTGCTGCTGCGTGACATGTTCATGAATATGCCGATTATGGCAGGCAGGGCAAACATTGCTCCCATTATGATGACCATCCATTTGAGCAGGTCGGCTTTTTGGTGCATTATTATAAGCAATATGCCTGCCGCAAGAACGAAGAGATAGGTTATAAGATTGCTTTTCGAGTTCATATTGTTAAATTTTTAATTGTTTTAAGTCGATATATAATATTCAACACCGTTTATGGTGCTTTCGTTCGGTGCTAATCGTTTGCCAAGTGACGAATATTTATTATTTTCGCTGCGTGAAACTGAATCAAATATGATATTACGACCATTCAAGTTTGTTCCGTATTTTAAAACGGTGATTTGGGGAGGCCATAAAATAGCCTCTTATAAAGGAATTGTGACCGATAAGAACTGCATAGGAGAGAGCTGGGAAGTTTCAGGCGTTCCGGGTCATGAGTCGGTCGTGGCCGAAGGGCCTGACAAGGGGTTGAATCTGAAGGAGCTTATTGACAAATATAAAGGAGAGCTTGTGGGCCAACCGGTGTATGATAGATTTGGCGATAAATTCCCATTATTGATAAAGATTATAGACGCTCGCAGGGACCTGTCGGTGCAGGTGCATCCCGACGACGAGCTTGCTATGAAGCGTCACGGTAGTTTTGGCAAGACCGAGATGTGGTACATAATCGATGCACAGCCCGGCTCCAAGATATATGCCGGATTGTCGAAATCGATAACCCCCGATGATTATATGAGGCTTGTCGAAGAGAAAAAGATAATGGATGTGGTGGCTGCGCATGATTCCCACAAGGGTGATGTGTTCTATTTGCCGGCAGGCCGTATCCACTCAATCGGTGCCGGCAATCTGTTTGCCGAGATTCAGGAAACGAGCGACATCACCTACCGTGTATATGACTTTGACCGAAGGGATTCGGAAGGCAATACACGTGACCTGCATACCGAGTTGGCCAAGGATGCCATAGATTACAACGTTTACGATGACTATAGAAGGGACTACGACAAGGATGCGACAGGCGTTACTCCGCTGATTGATTGCGAGTATTTCGACATAAAGCTCGTAGTTGTCGACGACCGGCTTGAGCTGCAATGCGACGGGGAGTCGTTTATTATAATAATGTGTGTCGAGGGAGAGGCGAAGGTGATTACCGACGGCGGTTGCGTTACGACAGCCGGCCGTGGTGAAACGCTGCTTGTGCCGGCGTCGACGCGCTCGATTGCTATAGAAGGCAATGCCAAGCTGCTTACGGCTGTGATTTAGGGAAACCGGTTAAGATAAAATGAACAGGGGCCGCATTTAGCAGCCCCTGTTTTAATGTTATTGTCGAACCGGCTCTTAGTGTTGTATTATTTGCGACCTTTTATTTTTTCAAGTTGCCTTTCAAGAGCTTCGATGGATAGGTCAACGGCTTCCTCAAATGAGTTGGCGACTTTTGATGCGAAGATGTCATCCTGCTGAGGCACTGAAATCTTGATGCCCGCTTCCTTATTCATAGATGTTTCCGGCTTAACAACCTTAAGGGTCACTTCTGCATTGCTGATGGACTCGTTGTGGCGTGCAAGACGGTTGATTTTCTTGATTATGAAATCCTGCAGTTTTTCGGTAGCGTCAAAGTGGATTGACTTAATGTTAACGTCCATAATCTCCTCCTTTTTTTAGTGCACGTGGATGTGCTTGTTGATAATTTTGTTTAAGTTCTCGATAAGTTATGTGAGTGTACACTTGCGTTGTGGCAAGTGACTGGTGTCCGAGCAGTTGTTGCACCGCATAGAGGTCGGCTCCGTTGTTGAGCATGTCGGTTGCAAATGAGTGCCGCAATACGTGGGGACTTTGCCGCGAGGCCACTGTGTTTCCGGCGAGAGCCTTGTGCACGACATTGTAGATCAGCTTGCGGTATAGCGGTTCGCCTGATTCTCTGACGAAGAACTCGTTTGGGGCGGTTGTGCCAACGGTGTCATCACGTAATTTGCGATATGTCGTAATCATGTCGGAAAGTTCTTTTCCAAATGGTATAATTCTTTCTTTATTACGCTTTCCGAGCACTTTTAGTTCACCCCGTGCGGTGTCGACATCTTTGTCCATCAGTCCTTGGATTTCGGAGCATCGGAGCCCTGTGGAGTATATCATGTCGATGATGAGCCTGTTACGCGTTTCGTTGAAGTCGCCGGTGTCGAGCGGCGCGTTGAGTATGGCGTCGGTTTCGTTGGGTCTTACATAGACGGGCAGGGGCTTGTCGGTCTTGGCGAGGGTCAGCTCGGCCGCGGGATTGTAGGCCATTCCATGGTAACGCATCATGTAGCGGAAGAATGCCCTCAGGGCTTGGATTTTTCGCCTGATGGTGCGGGGAGCGTCGCCCGACTTTGCGAGTGATGCAATCCACAGCCTTAGGTCGTTGGCGGTTACATCATGAGTTTGGAGATTGTCGGGGGCGCCTCCGGTGGCGAAGTCGGCCCATTGCTGAAGGTCATGTGTATATGCAGAAACGGTGTGGGCTGAAAAGTTCAGCTCACACCGTATATATGTCAAGAAAGAAGCTAACATGACGATTCGTTAAAAAGTTTGCCTCTTATCGGGAGGCCTTTTTACGAATTTAGCTTTTTCTTGTGATTCTACCAAATAAAAGTGAGGGAAAATATAAATTATTCCTCGACCATGCGGAGTTTCTGCACGTAAACAGCCTTCATCATCTTCTTGCGGTTGGTGATGCTGGGCTTTTCAAATGCCTGACGGCTACGAAGTTCCTTGACGATGCCGGTCTTTTCAAATTTTCTTTTAAACTTCTTTAAAGCTTTTTCGATGTTTTCGCCTTCTTTTACTTGTACGATGATCATTTTTTGATATTTAGTTTTTGATTATTTTACTGTTTTTGCATTTGCGCGACAAAATTACGCATACTTTTCGATATGGCAAAATTTTAGTCATATAAAAACGCGTGAATTTTGTGAAAAAAGATGTGGCTGCGACATAAATCAACCTCACAGTCAACGGGAAAAGCATTGGGCTGTGAGGTTGTGTTATGCGATGGTGCGGAATCGACTATTTGTCAGCAACTTCGTGCTCGGCAACTCCTGCGAGTTCGGGGTCGATCATGATGCGGCCGCAGTATTCACACACTATGACTTTTTTGTGCATCTTGATTTCCATTTGCTTTTGCGGCGGAATGCGGTTGAAGCATCCTCCGCAGGCGTTGCGCTGGATGTAGACGATGCCGAGTCCGTTGCGAGCATTGTCGCGAATGCGCTTGAATGCTTTGAGGGTGCGCTCGTCGATGCGGGGCTCGATTTCCTTGGCCTGGATGCGCAGGCGCTCTTCGTCCTGACGGGTTTCCGATACGATTTCGTCGAGTTCGGCTTTCTTCTCTTTAAGGATGTGCTCGCTGTCGCGGAGCTTCTCCTCGGTTGAGGCGATTTCGTTGGTCTTTGCATCGATTGCACGGGCATACTCGTTCAAGTGTTTTTCGCACAACTCGATTTCGAGAGTCTGGAATTCGACTTCCTTTGAAAGAAGGTCAAATTCACGGTTGTTGCGCACATTATCGAGCTGCTCTTTGTAACGGGCGATTTTGCCTTGAGCCTCGTTGATTTTCTCTTTTTCAACAAGTGTCTTTTTACGGAAATCCTCCACATCCTTGTGGAAGTTTTCGATGCGGGTGCGAAGTCCTTCGATGTTATCCTCAAGATCCTTTACCTCAAGAGGCAATTCTCCGCGAATTGTCTTTATGCGGTCGATTTCGGAGAGGATTGTCTGCAGCTCATACAATGATTTTAGTCGCTGCTCCACTGAGAGTACTTCGTTTTTGTTCTTGTCGGTAGCCATAGCTTACAAGTAATTTATCGGATTTTTTTCTGTTTCAGAATAATTAACTGCAAAGTTAGGAAATTTTCCGCTAAGTATATGATAAAAAATGTGTTTTGTGCACATTTCGCTCTCGTAGTGGCCGATGTCGATTATCAACAGTCGGTCGGAATAGTCTACAAAGTCGTGATATTTGACATCGGAGGTGACAAATGCCTGTGCTTTGTGAGCTATGGCGGCGTTTATGAGCGACGCGCCCGAACCGCCGCACAGGGCTATTCGTGTTATCATGCTGCAGGGCAGGGCGCTGCAGCGCGTGATTGGCGATTGACACACTAATTTTACGCGCTCAATCAGCTTCATCGGGGTGAGCGGCAGCTCGAGATCGCCGACTGCGCCGAGGCCGATTCCGGGATTTGCAGGGTCGGGACACTCCAGCGGCGACGGCTTGGCGATTCCCAGCCGCCGTGCGAGGGTGTAGTTTACGCCTCGTGAGGCGCTGTCGAGGTTGGTGTGGGCCGAGTAGACGGCTACGCCTGCGGTTATGGCCTTTATTATGGCCAGTTCCTGCGGTGTTGCGCCGGTTATGTGCTTAAGTCCGCGGAATATGAGAGGGTGGTGTGACACTACGAGATTGCAGTCGCGCTCGATGGCCTCGTCGATTACCGAGGGGGTGACATCGACGCAAAGCAACACGCCGGTACACAAGGCTGACTTGTCGCCAACCTGCATACCGGCATTGTCGTAGCTCTCTTGTAATGACAGAGGTGCTTCCTGCTCTATTGCTGCGATTATGTCGCTTATGAGCATGGCCGATTAATTTTTCTCGGGAATGTCGATTGACAGCGCGAGCTCGTCAAGCTGCTTTTGGTCGAGAGGAGCCGGAGCGTCGAGCATGACATCGCGTCCCGAGTTGTTCTTGGGGAATGCGATGCAGTCGCGGATGCTGTCAAGGCCGGCAAACAGCGATACCCAGCGGTCAAGACCGTAGGCAAGACCTCCGTGAGGGGGTGCGCCGTACTTGAAGGCGTTCATGAGGAAGCCGAATTGCTCCTGTGCGCGCTCGGGTGTGAAGCCGAGTATCTCAAACATCTTGGCTTGCAGCTGGCTGTCGTGGATACGGATTGAGCCTCCGCCCACCTCTACGCCGTTGATTACCATGTCGTAGGCATCGGCGCGCACGGCTGCGGGATCGGTGTCGAGGAGGGGTATGTCCTCGTCCTTGGGGTGAGTGAACGGATGGTGCATGGCCATAAGTCGCTGCTCCTCGTCGCTCCACTCAAACATGGGGAAGTCGACTACCCAGAGGCATGAGAATTTATTCTTGTCGCGCAGGCCGAGCTGGCGTCCCATTTCGAGGCGCAGTTCCGACAGCTGCTTGCGGGTTTTCATTGCGTCATCGCCGCTGAGGATGAGGATGAGGTCGCCGGGCTTGGCGTTGAATGCGGCTTTCATCTGCTGAAGCACCTCCTGCGAATAGAACTTGTCGACGCTTGACTTGACATTGCCGTCGGCTTCCACGCGTGCATAGACCATGCCCTTTGCGCCGATTTGCGGACGCTTTACGTAGTCGGTGAGCTGGTCGAGCTGCTTGCGGGTGTAGTGGGCTGCGCCTTCGGCACAGATGCCGCCGATGTATTCGGCATTGTCAAATACGCCGAATCCGTGGCCTTTCATGATGTCCATCAACTCGACAAACTTCATGCCGAAGCGGGTGTCGGGCTTGTCGCTGCCATAATATTTCATTGCATCGGCCCATGGCATTCTCGGGAACGGCTCGGTGAGCTCCACGCCGCGCAACTCCTTGAAGAGGTGCTTGGCCATGCCCTCGAAGAGGTCGATGATGTCGTCCTGCTCAACGTAGCTCATTTCGCAGTCGATCTGAGTGAACTCGGGCTGGCGGTCGGCTCGCAGGTCTTCGTCGCGGAAGCATTTTACAATCTGGAAGTATCGGTCCATGCCCGAAACCATGAGAAGCTGCTTCAGGGTTTGCGGCGACTGGGGCAGGGCATAGAACTGTCCCTGATTCATGCGCGAGGGCACTACGAAGTCACGCGCACCTTCGGGAGTGGAGCCTACGAGCATCGGGGTTTCGATTTCGAGGAATCCCTTGCCGTCGAGATAACGGCGCACTTCCATAGTCATTTTGTGACGCAGCTCAAGATTGTTGCGCACGCAGTTGCGGCGAAGGTCGAGATAGCGGAACTTCATGCGCAGGTCGTCGCCGCCGTCGGTGTCGTCCTCGATTGTGAAGGGAGGCACTTCCGACTTATTGAGTATGTTAAGATTTTCGGCGATGATTTCGATGTCGCCGGTGGGAATGTTGGGGTTCTTGCTTGAACGTTCGGCAACGGTGCCCGTTATCTGCACGACATACTCTCGTCCCAGATGATTGGCGGCTTCGCATAGCGATGCGTCGGTGTCGTTGTTGAACACAACTTGAGTTATTCCGTAGCGGTCGCGTACATCAACGAATGTCATACCGCCCATTTTGCGGACACGCTGTACCCATCCGGCCAGTGTCACTTTTTTACCGGCATCGGCAAGACGAAGTTCTCCGCAGGTGTTAGTCCTATACATAGTTCTTGCTGAAAATGTTGTTTTTAGTCGTGATACTAAAATTTTCCGTAAAGATACGCATTAACTGTGTAAAATGGAAATCTACGTTAACGAAACTGTGTCGGAGGATGTCGATTGTCGACGGTGACTATAGTGCATGGCTAAAATGCCGATGGCGTGGAGAGTTTGCGGTTCCGCTTAAATGAAACACTCCCGGGGAGGAGTAAATCCTGCCGGGAGTGCATGTTTCCTTTACGGTTTAGTCTTCTATGTAAAACACTATGGTCGAAACGACACGTACATTCTTTATATAGGGAGTGTAGGGGTCGCGGTTCTCGATTGAGAATTGACCTTGGTTGGCTGTCTTTATTTTGCCGATGTTGCTGTGGGAGTCGGCAGCGAATTTGTTGGCGGCCTCACGTGCGTTGTGAGTAGCTTCGGCAATCATTTCGGGCTTGATCGAGTTGAGGTCGGTGTATTCGTAGAGCGTCTGATAGTTGTAGTCGCCAGCGGTTATGGCGATTCCTTGCTTGAGCAGTTCGGTTTGACGCTTTATGAGTTCATTGACTTTCTCTACATTCTTTGATGTCACGACAACTACCGATGTCACGTTGTAGCGATAGGCGAAGTCACGGCTTCCGTAGCGTTCGGCCTGCAGGTCTATGATTTCGGGAGGATTGATAGAGATTTCATCCTGGGAAATTCCGTTGGATGTGAGGAAGCGGGTAAGAGCGTCGTTGGTTTTGGTGATTTTGTCGTAAATGGCGGGAAGATCGTTGCCTACTTCCTTGCACACGATGGGCCAGGTCACCTTGTTGGCCATCACTTCTTTTTCGGCAAGGCCGCGCACGGCTATTACTCTGTCGCGATTGGCGAAGTTGTCGATACCTGCTTTTATGAAAATTCCCAAGAAGAAGATTCCGAGCGCAATCAACAGAGCCGGAACAGCACGATTGATGATTTTCATTTCAATAATTTGGTTTAATGGGTTAATGTTAGAGTGTACTTTTAATTATATAGACGCTTGAAGCCGTTATTTGTTTAATTGAATGTGCGTGTAAATGAAATTGTAACAACATTGTGAATCGGTGGTTATGCGTGAGAATGAGTGATCGGACGCAGCGAGGAACTGAAGAATCTTGCCGGCAAAACGGAATGCACATATCTGATAATCAAAATAAAAGTGTCATATTTGTAATATGAACGACTTGACAGTATCAAATATCGAGCGGCAGAACGTGTTGAACAACAATTATGCCCTTCAAGCCATCCAAGAGAACTTGGATGTCAACGGTCTGCGCTTTCACGACCAACTGCTTTTCACTACTAAAATGGTGGCTGATTCCTATGGAATGGATGAGAGAACCATTAAGCGTTACGTTCAGGAACATGGGGATGAACTTCGGGCAAACGGTTATTTTTTTTTCAGTGAGGGTAACTTGCTGAAAGAGCTGAAGTTACATTTTGTTAGGTGTATTCACATTTCGGGCATTCCACATGGAGATACTCCAGGCTAAATGTGATTCCTATTATAAGCTACTATCATCCAATTGGATAAAATTATTTATCTATAGGGTCGGTGGCGTCGTAGATTTCTTGTAGATTACGTGCTGTAATTGTCCCGAGGTTTGATAGCGTCCGGTTGATCTTTTAGAATAAAGGCTACGTTTTGGGGGTGTCCGGTTTTGGGGCGGGGCTTGGCGGGGTTAGCTGTAGTAGGACTCGCGGATGCCGAATATGAATCCCCGGCGGTTGTAGAATGCCACTCCCGTAACAACTACGATAACTACAAATGAAAAAATAAACGGGAAAAGCAGGCTTTTGCTGCCAAAGATTTTTGCGAAGAAGTCGTTGATTATGGGCAGCAGTGATATGGCCAGATAGTTGGCCGTGAGGATAACTGCCATAGCCATCGTCATGCGGCATGGCGAATCGACAATTTCAGTGGCTTTGTCGTATATGACAGGCTGAAGCGTGCCCACTCCGAAGCCTACCAATAATGCGCCTATGCAATAAAGCACAAACGAGTGTACGAGAATGAAGGCAAGCATTCCTATGCCTATCATGGCGCACGCAATCCAATAGGTGTTGTAGCGCATGTGCTGAAGTGTCTTTATCAATGATATGCCTGAAATGAACATTGCGAGGTAGAGCAGTGCTATCACTGTGCCTATCTGAGTTGTGCTGAGTTTGTCGGGCGTCATCAGATATGGGCCGTAGTATGGAATTACGCTCATTACATATATGAACAGGAAGTAGCTTCCAAGTAATTTTAGGGTGGGCATTACGTAAAAACCACTCCATTTGTTGCTGCAGTCGTCTTCTTTTTTGCGGGAGTCAGTTGTGTCGACCGATGAAGAATCGGTGTCATCGACAGGATTCATGTCGGCTGCCTTATTGATCCATGGAAGCAGAAACAGTGACAAGGCCGGAAGCAGATATACTAAAAACGGCATGTGCCAGTTAATTGACGCTACCAAGCCTACGACGAATGTCGCCACTACAAGTGCTCCGTTGCCGATACCCGACACTATGCCCATCTGAGTGACTCGGTAGCTGCCGGTAAACACGTTGGCTATAAGTCCGGTGGAGAATGGCAGTATCAATCCGCAGGCACAACCGAGCAACGCGCTGATGATTATCAGCTCGGTCATTGTGTCGGAGAATATATAGAGTATTGCCGACAGAACATAGAGAGCTACACCGGTAGTAATCACAATGGTCTTGTGATTGGACATCGACAGCCGTCCTGAAAGCAGCACAAACGGTATGATAAGTAAATTGGGAAGTACGGTAAGCAGCTGTACTTCAAGTTCCGAGGCATTGGGGAAAATTGAATCCAATCTGTCAAGCATCGGTGTCACCGCCAATCCCGGAAGGTCAACTCCGAGCGACAGCGACCACAAGGCTATTGCCGTCATCACCGAAACTGTTGAGCCTGTACCTGTTTTGAATTGCATATCAAGGAGAGCTTTTTATAAATAAAGGCAAGATGCCGATGGATGAATCCATCGGTATCTTGCTGTGATTTTATTGTTTTATGACTTGGTTGAAGTCTTGTCGGGTTGTGCTGTTGCGTCAGCAGCCGGTTTAGCTGTAGGCGCGGCTATTCCCTCTGATGCTTCAAATTGAGCTTCGGCTTCGGCGAGTCGGGCTTGTGAAGCGGGGTCGGTCTGCCAATGGAAAGGCACGAAGTCAGATCCCTTTGCCACCCATGACGGTTTGCGGAATCGCAGGATGATAAACGGTGCTACAACAAATATGATCACTCCGCCTATAAGTACCAAGTACCAGACCGTATTTGAGCCTATGGCTACCTGGCCCGGAGGCAAGAAGCTGAGCACGAATGCGAGTAGTGAGCCTGCAAATCCAACGCCACCTACCAGCCACATGAGCCAGTTGCCGTGACTTCCGATGCGGAACGGGCGCTTCGCCTTCTTCATTGTGTAACGAAGATATATTGCAGCCGAGAACATCAGCAGATAAGCGATAAGGTACAGTAGTACGGTCAACTGTGACAGAATCTGGTAGAAGCTTTCAACCGACGGCATGACAACAAACAGCAGCGACAATAGGGTTACTGCGCCTCCCTGAATGAGAAGGATGTTGCGCTGAATGCCGTTCTTATTTGTCTTCTGGAAGAATGGGGGCAGATAACCGGCCTTACCTACGGCAAGTATACCTTTGGATGGTCCGGAAACCCATGTCAGAACACCTGCGAGCACTCCAAACACGAGGGCTATTGCCATGACGGGCGAAAGCCAACTGATGTGGAAATAGCTGAAGTAGTTGTCAAATCCTACAAGAAGGCTTTGTACAAGGTTGATGTCCTTTGCCGGGATGATAAGTCCGAGGGCGTATGTACCGAATATGAATACAAGCACGGTGATCAATGCTCCGAGGAACACGGCCTTAGGATAGTTGACGGTAGGATTTTTAATCTCGCGTACGTGTACGCCCGACAGCTCCATGCCGGCATAAAACAGGAATATTGATGCAGCAAGGACGATGTTGTCAAACTTTGAGAGGTCGGGGATGAAGTTGCCGTGAAGATTCATTTGAGGAGTACCGCCCACACACAAGTATATCACTCCGAGAATGGTGAGGATGATTACAGGTATTATGGTGCCTACCATACCGCCTATCTTGGAAATTTTTCCTACCCATCCCATGCCTTTCAGCGATATGAATGTGGCAAGCCAGTAGATGGCAAGCACAACAATGAGCGAGTAAATCTTATTGGATGCAAGCACAGAGTCAGCGCCATGGTTCATGCCGATGAAAGCCAGAGCCACAGCTCCGAATGTCAATACGGTAGGATACCAGATGGTGTTTTCGATCCATTGCAGCCAGATGCCGAGAAATCCGAGCTTCTCGCCGAATGCCTCTCCCACCCAGCGGAACATACCGCCTTGCTGATAGGGGAACATCGCCGCCAGCTCGGCAGATACCAATGAAACAGGAATCAGAAATACAAATGCGGCAAAAAGATAATAGAATGCGGAACTGATGCCGTACTCAGCTTCGGCGGGAAGTCCTCGAAGTGACACTACGGCTACGACATTCAACATGATCAGGGTGCCTACGCCGAGTTTAGCGACCGCTTTAATATTAGAGTTAGCCATATTGAATATAATTAATTGTTAGGTTGTCATTTTTGAATAGTGATGTTATTGCCGTTGAATATTCCAAGACCGAGTTTGTTGGCAAATGCCTTTATTGCAGCCTGAGCCTTCACGGAGTTTCCTGCGCTGTCAAGCGGTGGAGCGAATGCGGCTATTCCCATTATGCCGGGCAGCACTCCGAGCACTCCGCCACCCACTCCGCTTTTAGCCGGCAATCCTGAGGTATAAAGCCAGTCGCCGGTGTGTTCGTAGAAACCTACGGTGGCTATGAGGGAAGTTACTTTGGGAGTGATGTCGGGGTCGAAAACCTTGTTGCCTGTCAATGGATTGCATCCGTTGTTGGCGATTGTGGCCGCCATGACCGATAGCTGTGAAGCCGTGACTCCAAGTGAACATTGACGCGTGTATAGGTCGAGGCTCATGGGTACATCGTCATATATCCGATTGTAGTTTTTGAGCAGCCACGCTATTGCGCGATTGTTGAAGTTGGTGTCGCTTTCGCTCTTGTAGAGCTCGTCGATAAGTTGGGGCGCTGAGCCGCATAGCTTGGTTATGTTGTCGACGATTGCTTTCCACTTGGCGTCAGAGTCGCCTTTTGGGGTGATCATCGAGCAGGCGGTTATAGCCCCGGCGTTGACGAGAGGTGTCGACGGATGGTCGTTTTCAAGCAGAATTGCGAATATCGAATTGAACGGAAGTCCGGTGGCATCGGCTCCAATCATTTTAAGTACAGTTGCCGTGCCGTGCTGCTGCATGGCGAGTATGGCTGTAGGAACCTTTGATATTGATTCGATGCCAAACTTGTAATCGGTATCGCCTATGTTTATGACCTGGCCATCGAGCAGCGTTATGCTCAGCCCAAACAGATTGGAGTCTATGTTGGCCAGATATGGAATATAATCGGCATTGGCTCCGCCTTTTAGATTGCGACTCTCGTCGAAGGCCTCTTGTGCCGCCTGCCTGATTTGGGCAACTGTTATAGTCTTGTTCATAATCGGGGGATGTGCTGTAATCAAGTTGCCGGTGACCATGTCGAATGAACCATAGTCACCGGCGGCTTGAATGAATTAGTTATTTAGCGGCTGGTGCCGGACGTCCTGTGTGGTTGAATGTCTTGGTCGTCAATGGAACATTCTTCTCCATGGCTATACGTGTTGGAGTCGGGTATTCCAAAGCGTTGAGCTCATTGACGGCGAAGTCTATGTCGGCAAGAAGCTGGTCGGCCATGTCGCGGCTGAAGCCCTGCTTGCACACAACTCTCATTACTACGATGTTTTCGATATTGGCAGGCATTGTATAGGCAGGTACCATCCATCCCTTCTGAGCGAGCTTGTCCTGAAGGTCAAAGAGGGTCCACTTGGCGGTCTTCTGATATTCAGGCTTCATCAACCATGCGAACAAAGGATTGGGAACATCAGGTGAATAGTTGACAAAAGGAGCACGGGTTGCAATCTGCTCATGGATATACTTGCACACTGAAAGTGAGTTGTACTGTACATTCTTGTAGCCTTCAAAGCCCAAGCGGATGAACTGATAGTACTGTCCGAGAATCTGGGCGGCCGGACGAGAGAAGTTCAAGCCCACCTGGCGTATTTCGGCTCCAAGATAGTTGACGCTGAATGACATCACGTCGGGAAGATACTGCTTGTCCTTCCATACTACCCAACCAAGGCCCGGGTATACGAGGCCGAACTTGTGGCCTGAAGTACTGATTGACAGAACCCACTTAAGACGGAAGTCCCACTTCTTTTCGGGGTTGAGGAACGGAAGTATGAAGCCTCCTGAAGCGGCGTCGACATGAATAGGAATGTCGTAGCCGGTCTTTGCGTTATAAGCGTCAAGAGCTGCGTCGAGAGCTTCTACGTCGTCATTAAGGCCGGTCCAGGTGACACCTTGGATAGGAACTACGCAGATGGTGTTTTCGTCACAAAGCTTAATTGCTGCCTCGGGGTCGAGGGTGGTCTTTTCAAGAGTCAAAGGCACTGTACGCATTTCAATCTGCCAAAGCTGGGCGAATTTTTCCCATACAATCTGATAGCCTGTCGATATTACGAAATTAGGCTTGTCAAACGGTTTGCCCTCTTTTTGACGGCGTTCACGCCAGCGAATCCATGCTGCGATACCGCCAAGCATACAGGCTTCGGATGAACCTATGGCTACGGCTCCTGTTTTCCACTTGGATTGCTCGGGCGAGTTCCACAGATTGGCAACTATGTTGATACACTTGCCGTTGATTACGGCTACACGCGGATATTCGGTTTCATCAATGTAGTTGATGTTGATTGCCTCGTTCATCAGCTTGGTTGCGTAATCGTCCATGTAGGTGGTTACGAATGTCGCAAGATTAAGACGCGGCTGGGTCTGGGCGAATGTTTCGTCCTTTACCATCTGATAAGCGATTTCAGGTGTGGTGGGACCGTCGGGAATCTTTTCTACCGGTGAGGGTTGAAGCATGGCATCAGAACCGAATGTATCGGTTTTGGCATCGCCGTAGCGGAAATTTTTGTCGACCATTTTAGTTTAAATTTTAAGTTTTAATTATGATGTATATTTGAGATATGCCATGTGTCATTGATCATTATACCGAGCAGATGCCATATTTCATATATTTTTAATAACATTTTATTTTTGAATGTGATTGATTCGCATGATGATATTAGCGCATTTTAACGTACCATACGCAGCAAATTGCTATTTAGGGTGAATGCGCTTCGCGACATTATGGGGTGAAATCGGGTGCTTGGGCGCATTATCTTTGCAGAAAAAGATAATGTCATGGAAAACAACGAAATCAAGAAAAGCAAGAGAGTCTACAAGCTGAAGTTTGACCAACTGTGGGTCGATGCCATCAATCAGATACCGGTGTGCTATCACAGCGAGATATACTACTGGCTCGATTATTATCAGAATCATAACCACAGCGATTTGATAGGCACTATCAAGGACGACCTTGTGCGCTCGCTGTTCATGCTCATCTATCCCACAATCAGGCGTCGCCGCCTCGCCCGCGAGCGTCAGCGCCGCTATCGTGCGCGCAAGAAGGCTGCCCGCCTCGCTGCGATGGAGCAGCGAGCGGCAGCTTCGCAATCCGGTTCCGGGCAGAGTGAAGGCTCAGCCGATTCAGTAATGGGGCAAGGACTCGGGGAACCTGTTTTTAACAAAAAAACGCCTCATGGCGGGCATGAGGCGTATAGTGTAGGGCGTCCGGGTAACGGAGGCCGCTTTGACAGGCATGAGTGGGAAGGCTCTTAGACCCGTACCCAAATATTGGGGAACGGGGACTTAGGATTTCTTGAACTCCTCAAGCTCGATTGTGGCAAGCTCCCACAGGCTCATGGCGTTGTCGAGTTTCTTGTTTAGTGCGGCGTGAGTGTCGAATATCTCGGGCTCTACCTCGCCTGCCGATATGCGGGCTTCGACATCGGCTATTTCCTGCTCGATTCGGGCTATCTCCTCCTCGGCGTCCTTTACTTTGCGCTCGGCGCGTTTCAGCATCTTGTCGCGTTCGCGCTGCTCGGCATAGCTCAGCTTGCGCACTGCCTTCTCATCGGCCGGGGCTTCGGGTGTGCGCTCCTTTTTGTCGGATGCTGCAGGTGTCTTTGCGCTTTCCTGACGGGTGGCCGGCTGCGACTTCTCAAGTTCGTTGAGCGACGACAGCTTCTTCTTTTCAAGGAATTCATAGATTCCTCCAAGGCACTCCTTGACCTTGCCGTCGCCGAACTCATATACTTTTTCGACAAGCCCGTCGAGAAATTCTCGGTCGTGGCTCACAACGATTACCGTGCCGTTGAACTCCTTTATGGCTTGCTTGAGGATATCCTTTGTGCCCATGTCGAGGTGGTTGGTGGGCTCGTCGAGAATGAGCAGGTTGACCGGCTCCAGGAGCAGGCGTATCATTGCGAGTCGGGTTTTTTCACCGCCTGACAGCACCTTGACTTTCTTGTCGGATGCCTCGCCGCCAAACATGAACGCGCCGAGTATGTCGCGAATCTTGGTGCGGATGTCGCCTACGGCAACGCGGTCGATAGTGTCGAATACGGTAATCTCGCCGTCGAGCAGCTGTGCCTGGTTCTGAGCGAAGTATCCTATCTTGACATTGTGGCCTATCTTCAGCGAGCCGGTATAGGGAATCTCGTTCATGATGCATTTGACGAGCGTCGACTTGCCTTCGCCGTTTTTGCCCACAAAGGCCACTTTCTCGCCGCGCTTGATGGTGAACGTGGCGTGGTCAAACACCTGATGGTCGCCATAGGCCTTGCCTACATTGTCGGCTATGACGGGGTAGTCGCCCGAGCGCGGGGCCGGAGGGAATCGCAAGTTGAGGTGCGATGTGTCGACCTCGTCGACCTCGATGCGCTCAATCTTGGCCAACTGCTTGATGCGGCTCTGTACCTGCACCGACTTGGTGGCCTTGTAGCGGAAACGCTCGATGAACTCTTCGGTGTCCTGAATCTGCTTCTGCTGGTTCATGTAGGCGCGTCGCTGCTGTTCGAGCCGCTCCTGACGCAGCACCACATACTTTGAGTAGTTGACCGAGTAGTCGTAAATCTTTCCGAGCGAAATCTCGATTGTGCGGTTGGTCACATTGTCGATGAACGCGCGGTCGTGCGACACGAGTACTACAGCGTTGGCTTTGGTTATCAGGAAGTTTTCAAGCCATTGGATCGATTCGATGTCGAGGTGGTTGGTCGGCTCGTCAAGCAGGAGTACGTCCGGTTTTTGCAGCAGCAGTTTGGCGAGCTCGATGCGCATGCGCCAGCCTCCGCTGAAGTCGCTCGTCTGACGTTGAAAATCTTCGCGTGTGAATCCAAGTCCGAGTAATGATTTCTCTACGTCCTCTTCGTAATTGGTTGCGTCGATGGAGTAAAATTTTTCGCTGAGGGCGGACACTTCCTCGATCAGTGCCATGTAGCTGTCACTTTCGTAATCCGTCCGTGTTTCCAGCTCCTTGTTCAGTGCGTCTATCCGTGCTTCCATCTCATGCAGATGCGCGAAAGCCTGTGCCGTTTCGGCAAACACGGTTCTGCCGTCTTCTGTCATCAAATGCTGCGGGAGATAGGCTACTACGCAATCCTTGGGGGCCGAAACCTTGCCACGGGTAGGCTGTCGGACTCCTGCCAGAATCTTGAGTAAGGTACTTTTTCCCGCTCCGTTTTTTCCCATCAGGGCGATGCGGTCTTTTTCATTAATAACGAAAGAAATATCACTAAATAGGGTAGTGCCGCTAAACTCTACGGCTAGTCCGTCTATCGAAATCATACAATTCTTTATAATTTGAGGCGCAAAGATAGCGAAATATATCAATCTTTTTTATAACTTGCGGGCTGAAAAATATTATTAACTGAAATATGTTGACTAAAAAGTAATTTTAGAGAATAATTTTAAAAATAATATAGAAACGATATGGAAGGCGGACAAACAAATGAATTCAGACCTCTTATCTTAGTGGCTGAGGACGACGACAGCAACTTCAAATTGATCAAAGCAATCATCGGAAAGAAATGTGATATACAGTGGGCCAAGAATGGCGAAGAAATCGTGGCACTGTTCAAGGAATACGGCAACGAGGCCAAAGCGATCCTGATGGACATCAAAATGCCTGTGATGAACGGACTGGATGCTACGAAGATCATCCGCGGAGAAAACAAGGAAATCCCTATCATCATGCAGACCGCCTACGCTTTCAGCTCTGACAAGGAGAATGCGATGAACGCGGGAGCGAGCGAAGTGCTGGTGAAACCGATCACACTGTCGATTCTGCGCAATACGCTGACGAAGTATTTCCCCGAGCTGGTCTGGTAGACCGATTCTTTTTTGTCCGGTAGACTGATCTTTTTTTGTTTGTTAAACCGGTCTTTGCTCCGGCAAACAGGATCTTTATCCGGTAAAACGGTATCGCTGAGTAGAAAAACGGTATAACAATTCGGGTGTTTTTTCCTGTTTTGTATTTGTGATATTAACAAATAGCTGACGGGGATAATATGGATTCTTACTATATGAAAATCCACATTATCCCCGTCAGCTGTGTCCGGACGTTTCTATGTCAATCCGGATATTACTGTATCAATCCGGGTGTATTGTCTGGAATGCCTCTGTCCGACAGTTTCGGCAGAAGGCTGTAAAAGTAAAATAGGCGGACCTCACGGTCGGCCTATTTCTGTTCGTTTCCGTTAATTTGTTAGAGTTCAGAAACGACTCTATGTAAAGTCTCTCCTTTGAGAGATTTTAAGAGCGATTTTTATCGGCTTCCGCCTGCCCACCAAACGGGTTCGGAGTATACGTATTGTCCGTCACCAAAGGCTTCTTTGATGGCTACATTTGCCAATACATCGTCTGCTCCGTAACCGAAACGCAGCGGGAATTTGTTGGAATTCAGCGGGTTTTTCAGTTCCACTAAGTTCTCGTTCGCACCTTTCATACGGCGGTAGTCATTGTAAGCTTCCAAAGATTCGCCGGATGCTCCGAAGAATGCGAGATATTTCTGTATCATTGTTTCTTTTAATGGATTAGCTGCAAAAAGCGGTGCTACTTCGTCTTCAAAATAGGCTTCGGCAACAGCGTCACCCAAGAAGTCGGCATCTCCACCTAGCCAGTAGTCGGCAGCATTGGCAACTGAGTTTTCCAGATTGGCAAATGCAGCAACAACAGCATCTTTCAAAGCTGCTTTCGCTTCGTCGTTTCTGCCTCCCAGGCGACACAGTGCTTCCGCTTCAAGGAATTTCACTTCATGATAACTAATTAATAGAGTAGGGGCAGTCATCGCCCATGAAACCATAGACATGCCATAATAATTTTGTAATTCTTGTGGCGTACCGTTAGGAGCAACACCGATGTTTTCGATTGTTGTAGCTTGTTCTCCACCCCATCCATTAGCAGCGTTGCCCTCGGGGTCCGCTTGCACAAATGCCTGTGGAGCTCTTGGATCATTTCTTTCTGCAAACTTATCGATGAGGCTTTCGCTGGCAGCAAGACTGTTGCGGCTATAGCTGAATGTCCAAAGAGGATTTAATTGAGTATCACCGTCATAAATATCCAGTTTGCATTCTTCATCTGAACTGGCAAATGATTTGCTCACATAAGTCAGGATATTTTGCAAGTCAGTAATCTGATTAGCGCTTTTGTTGAGCAGGCGCATTGTATAGCGTGCCTTCAATGCGTAAGCGGTTTTGAGCCACAAGCCGGCCTGCGTCCTTACGTTTGCTCCGTAAATGAGGTCTTTCGAACCTACTGCACCGGACAAACCTTCGTCAGTGGCTGTTCCATCTTTCAAAAGTGTGATGGCTTCATCCAAGTTCTGCATGACTTCCTTGTAGATAGACTCTTGCGAATCAATTTTGGGTTGCATATACATCGGTGTGCCGTCCGGATTTAAAACTCCGGTTTCGCTGAACGGGGTGTCTCCGAAGACATCGGCTACTACTGCACCGTTGTAAGCGAGGAGGACTCTGGCTATTGCTTCAGTTACTGCATTCCCTTTTTCCGATGGATCTTCCTGGCACTTGTTGATCACAATTTTTGCATTCTTGATATTGGCATAAACGCTGATCCATGCATTATTGTAAGTGGTGGCAGTGGTCGGTTCACCACTGCGGACTTCTGCGCGGTAGAGCTGGTTGCCAATACCTGTTTCGTGCTCCATGTAAACGGACGAATAGAGTGAAAAATCTCCTCCTACTGTGCTGAATGCAGTGCTGACTCCCAAGTCTGTTATCAAAAACTTCGCCGGAGCATCCTGCGGATTATTGGGATTCTTGTTGACTTTGTCCATTGCGTCTTCCGTGCAGGCAGAAGCAATGACAGCAGTAAAGAAAGAAACTGCCAGCAATTTTCCTATTGATTTATATTTTTTCATTGTCTTGCAGATTAAAATTTAATATTAAAGCCGAAGCCAAAGCTAGCTGTTTGCGGCATTGAATAGTCTTCGAAAGCTCCGGACATGTTGTTGTTGCCCTGACTGGCTTCCGGGTCGAGGTCGGGCATTTGTGCCCAAATCAGAATGTTTCTGGCGAAAGCGTTGACAGAAAGCTCCATCGACTTCTTCTGGAGTATTTTGTAGCTCACTGCCACTTCGCGCAGTTTGATGAAAGAGTTGTCGTATACGGAAGACTCGTCGATATCGTTCAGGCGGCTGTAGTAGAGCTGTTGTGCATTGGCTCCTGTGATGGCGATATCGTTTTTGGTTCCGTCCTGTTTGTAACCGTCAAAAATGATCGTGCCTTCACGATTTTCGGTTCTCTTGCTTACACCGTAGTAGTCAGACAATCCGGTAGTTCTGCTGTACATTTGCCCACCTTGTTTCCAGTCAAGTACAGCGCTGATCGTACATTTCCACAGACGCAATGAAGTGTTGAATCCCATCACAAAATCCGGAGAAACTTTCCCTATCACCTGTGCCTCACCGGCGACGGGCAAACCGTTCTCGTCTACCAGACGGTTGCCGTCGTCATCTCTTTTGTAGCCTACACCGTAGATTACGGGGAATTTTTCACCTGCCGAGGCACGGACCTGCGGGGTGACGTAACCTCCCAATGAGATGTTTTCCACGCCCGGAGCCAGTTCGTCTACGTAGTTATCGATTTTAGTCCAGTTGAAAGCAAAGTCCCAGTTGATATTCTTCGTACGGATCGGATTGAATCCCAGTGTGATTTCGTGTGTGTCGGTATGAATTTTACCACCGTTGGTCAGCAGTTTGCTGGCACCGGTAGAAGACGCCAAAGGCACTGAGAATATCTGATCTTTAACGTTCTGACGCGAATAAGTATAGTTCAATGTAATCAGGTTGTCGAAGAAGTTCACATCAGCACCGATTTCGTAAGAACGTGTATTCTGCGGTTTCAGATTCGGGTCGAATATCGTGTAATACGGAGTATACGCAGTCGTACCTTTGATAGGGTACATAATCGGATTCAGCGAGTAGAATCCGCCTCCGTACGTCGGAGTCGAGTAATAATTTTCTAGGAAATCACCTGCCTGTCCTACTTCTGCGTAAGAAACTCTCAGTTTGGCATAGTTGATTATGTCGTTTTTCAGTTCATCAAGTTCTGTCAGGATGAAGCCTGCTGATACGGATGGATAGAAGAATGAACGGTTGTTGCGCGGCATGTTGGACACATAGTCCTGACGTCCGGTCACTGTCAGATAAAGCATGTTTCTGTACGAAGCCGATACGTTTCCGAAGAAGCCGACCGTACGGTTTTTCCATCTTTCTTCTTCTGTCTGCTGCGTGGTCGCGTTGTTGATGTGGTTCCACCCTGCAAAGTTGTAGTTTGATCCGTATTCGTAGTATTTCTTTCTGTTACTTTGGATGAACTCATTACCTACTATAGCATTCAGACCCCAGTCGTCGTTGATGCGCCAGTCATAATTGATGGTCAGCAAGGAATTGTAGGTAGCGTTTGTCCAGCCGTAGTTTTCTATCTGCCCACGACTGCCCCCGGTGTTACTTCCGTATCCGTAGCTGTCGGAGTAGTGAGTGGTGTAAGCGTCTACACCCAACATATATTTCGCGTTCAGCTTATGGTTGGCTGTTCTGAAATCTGTTTGGTAGTTAGCGTATACGTTTCCGAAAAAGCGATTGGTATCTTCCGTATATTTATTGTTGTCAAGCGCCCAGTAAGCATTGTCAAAGTTGCCACGGAAAGAGTTTTGAGTATAAAGGTCACCGTCAACATGGCTGGGGATACCTGCGAGGTCGTAGCTTGCGGGAGCTGCATAGACAGTTCTCAACAGACCGTTGCCGGAAGTCACCGCTTTGTCAATCGAGGTTGTGATGTAGTTTCCGGCGAAACCTGTTGTGAAGTTGTTGGTCAGCTTCGTTTCAGCACTCACTTTCACATTGTATCTGTCCATACCTGTTTTGGGGATAATACCATCCTGATGCGTATTTCCGAGGGATACGGAGTATGAACTTTTTTCCAGCGTTTGTGCTACGTTCAGCGAGTTACTCCAGGTGATACCTGTATCAAAGAATTCTTTTGCATTGTCGTAGGCCTGTGGGGTAGCCCACGGGTCGAGACCTGCCCTGGCACGCTGCGAAACGTAATATTTGCCGGATTGTTTGCCATGCTCTTTAGTGTATTGATTGTCGGTGTTGCCGCCATATAGAGGATCGTTGGGCAGTTCAGAAATTTTGGGTCCCCACGATAATCCTGAGCTAGTACTGTATTGACCGCCGGAACCCTGTGCATACGTTTTTTGGAATTCGGGCAGGCGGCCGACTACGTCGAAGCTGACATTGGATGAGAAGCTGACTTGTGGTTTGCCTTTTTCCAGTCCCTTACCACTTTTGGTGGTAATAATGATCACACCATTGGACGCACGGATACCGTAAAGTGCCGAAGCTGCCTGACCTTTCAGAATGTTGATACTTTCAATGTCGTTCGGGTCGATATCTACCGCACGGTTGGCAAAGTCCACACCGCTCACACTACCGTTGTTCTGTATGTCCGTATCTACGTCAGGAGTACTGGTCACTGCCATTCCGTCGATTACGTAAAGCGGAGTGTTATTTCCGGAGAAAGAACGTGCGCCACGGATCGTGATCTGCGAAGATGCTCCGGGCATACCGCTCGAAGGCTTGATATCCAAACCGGAAACTTTTCCTTGCAACGCTCCTGCCAGGCTGGAGTTGGATGCTTGGGTCAGTTGTTCGGATTTTACATCTTGAACGGCGTATCCCAGTGCTTTCTTTTCACGTGAGATACCCATTGCCGTTACTACAACTTCGTCCAGGGCTTTGGCGTCACTTTTTAATACTACGTTGATAACGCCTTGTTTGATCGTTACAGTCTGCGGAACCATTCCTACATAGGAAACGCGCAAAGTTTTAGAAGAACTTGGTACGGCGGGGAGTTGCCTTTCCGGAAGCGTTAAGTGTTTTTGAGGCTATTTAAGGCATAAAATGATAAAAAGATACCATTTCGAACGAATATCTGATGTTTTTTCATGAAAATTGCGGTTTTAACACTTTCTTTATGCTAGATAATAACGTTTAATAATTGCTAAATTGCTTTCTTGATCTTCTTATTTTATCTATTTTTCGATTAAATTCTTTCAATATGATACTTTATAGTTAAAAACGTAACACTTTTTTAATTTTGATATAAATAGTGTTATCTTTGCACCCTGTTAGAGACTAGAAGTCTATTTATAGGTTAAATTTAAGAGAGAATTTATGAAAAGAAAATTGATGTTCTTTATGACCTTCCTTTTTGTGGGTATAGGTCTGGTGACAGCGCAGACGTCCCGAGTTACCGGTGTGGTAACCGCCGAGGAAGATGGCCTGCCTGTTGTAGGTGCTTCGGTATTGGTGAATGGCACTACTCTTGGTACTATCACGGATATTGATGGTAAGTTTACAATCACGAATGTACCAAGTTCTTCTAAGACTTATTGATATTTTAAAGCCTCTCTTTTTCCTCCTTTTTCGTTCTATCTTGTTGTAAATCAGAATATAAGTGCTTCTTTCTGCAACTTGGCTTCCCGGCTCACTTACTATAATCGCAACCTTTTCCCTTTCTTTTTCGATCTCAGTCATCTTTTTCGGGCAGGTACTCGGCTTGTTTTCAGGGGGCGGATGCTTAGGTTCTACCTTTATTTGAGGCTTTCTATGAGCGATAGGGGCAGACCGGTCTTTTCGGCAATGAGTTGATTGTCAATTCCTTGCTTTTTCATGTCGATGGCTGTCTGAAAGATGTTCAAGGCTTCTTCACGACCTTTCTTCAGCCCTTCCTCAAGTCCTTCTTTCATACCTTCTTCAAGTCCTTTCTTTCGTCCTTCTTCCATCCCTTTTTTTATTCCTTCCTTTTCCGCTGCATCCATTGTCACCAAATAATCCCGGTACACTTTGACGCTATTATCGTATAGCTCCCTCTCTTTTGGGGACATAGAAGCCACATCAGCGATCTCTTCGAGTTTTTCGAAGACGGCTTTTCGTGCCTTGAATGGCAGGCGTTTTAAAGTTTCCATATTATTTAATATATAAATCCAACGTTCAAAATTCGTTTCACATTCCTCTTCGCTTTTTTTGAAGAGGGGGAGGGCGATGAATATTTGCCGGAATTTCTCCGAGAAGAGTTCACCAGTCTCCTTGTCTGCAAGAATAACGTCTGTCCGGAGTTTTATGTTCTTGTCCATGATGAAATTCATCAGAAAGACTCCGTAAACAGCTTTTATTTCAAATTTCCAGTCGTGCCCCGTCCGGCCCTGGTTGACGATGGCACGGGAGAGATAGAAAATGGAGCGTTCTTTAAAGTTGCTCTGCATGCGGTTTTGCATTTCGACAATTATCTTTTCGCCCGTGTCCGTGGTGCAGTAGACATCGTAGATGATGCCTCGTCCTTCCGGGTAGTCCGGCAGCTGCTCGTTGTTCAAAAACGTTAAGTCGGTTATCACTCGTTCACCTTCGAGAAGGTCGTTCAGAAATTCGATTAGTAAATCCTTGGAGACTTCTCTGCCGAATATTAATTTGAATCCGTAGTCGGTGAACGGATTGATAAATTTGCTCATTGTTTTGGTTGTTGCTCTTTTAGGTTGTAAAGAGAGGTTTCTCTTTGCATACGGTAAAGAGGCTTTTTCTTTGTCCCACAAAGATAGGATAAATTATTGTTTTATGATGCGTTTGGCGGGAGAAATAAATGACGTGGGCGCTCAAAAATGCTCATCTTCCTCTTAAAAATGTTCATCTTCCCCTAACTCGCTTTTTGAGGATACCGGTGTAGGTGTCCTCAAATTCTGCCGGGTGATTGAGCGCCCAGAGGATGTAGTCGCCCGGCTCGTTCTTTTTGAGCAGGGTGGAGCGGTATTCGGAGCTGAGGACTTTCCATAAGGTGCCGCACGGACCACCCAGCTTTCTGCGTCGGGCGAGGGCGAGGATGCCTTTCACGGTTTGTTCGTTCCGGATGCCGATGGCGTCCATGTTGAGGCGCAGCAGGGATTCGGAGAATCCTCCGGAAGCAATGCTTTCGTTCGGGGCTTCTTCCTGCTGGTTTCTTTCGTACTGGGTTCCGTTGTGCTTGGGTTCTTCCTGCTGGTTTCTTTCGTACTGGGTTCCGTTATGCTTGGGTTCTTCTAGCTGGTTTCTTTCGTATTGGGTTCCGTTATATCTAGCTTCTCCCTTCTGATCTATTCCTCCATTTCTTCTTTCTTCCTTATTTTCCTCCTCCCTTTTTCCGGACGAGATTTCTAAAGACAAACCTTTGACAGCAACAGGCGCAGCCTGAGAAACGCCGTTTGACGGAACGGGCGGCTGCTCTCTATCTTTCTCCCATTCATTTTCGGTTTTGCTTTGTCTTTCTCTCTCTTTGTCTTTTTCTCTTTCCGGTTTGATATCATTTTCCATCTCTCTTTTCGGTTTGCTTTGAATCTCAGTATCCGTTTCCGATTTACTTTCGATTTCTGTATCCGTTTCCTGTTTTGTTTGTGGGATTGTTGCTGCAATTTCTCGGTTTTTTGCAGCATTAATTTTCATAGCTGCTCCGTCGGTCACTGTTTTTGTAGCATTGATTCCTGTGCCTGCTGCATGGATGTCTGTGCCTGCTGCATGGATGTCTGTGCCTGCTGCATGGATGTTTGTGCCTGTCGTGCCGATTCCTGGCTTTGTTTTAGTAACTTCTGTAGCTGTGATATTGACTCCTGTTTTTGTTGTGTTGACTCCTGCATCTACTATCTTGTTTTCCGCTTCATCCACTTCTGTACCTTTTGAATTTATATTGCTTCTTATGTCTGCGGAATTATTTCCCGTTCCATCCTTTTCTTCCTTGATGAGCCAAAACCGTTCCAGCGGAAGTTTGTATTTCCTTCGGCTGTCGGTAATGATTTTGTGGTATTGCTCTTGGATGGCTTGCGAAGTCAGAATCCCGTACTCCTTATATATATAGGTGTCGAACAGTCCGACGGACAGGCAGTCGTCGATGATGGCCTGCATCTCCTCCTCCTCGCAACACACTTCCTGCGAAATGTCGAACAAGGTATCTTGATTCCATGCGACGTAAAATCCCTTTTCTTTGTAGATGAGGCAGAGCAGGGAAGTGAGTGCGGCAATTCCTGCCGCATGATGACGGTTGGAAATGCGGCGTACCTTCCTGTCTTGGAAGAAGTTGACATCGAGCGGGAAATAATCTAATCCGGGTTTGGAAATACGGGCCATCTTTTTGAATATTTAGAGTGATATTGACTGATAAATAATGAATAAGGCGAATCGGTAATTTTAATTTAGCTCATTTCAGTATGGTGATAAGCTACTTGATAGTCAGTTCTGTATCTCAACTGAGGGTGACTAAAAAGTCGATTCTATCTCTATTCTCCTCCTTCGGGAAGCTACCCTTTATACACATCTATTTTTTTTAAGAAATAGATGTATAAAGAGTTAA
>ENA-OROZ01000110-OROZ01000110.1-human-gut-metagenome-genome-assembly--contig:-NODE-110-length-95751-cov-19.531328_pt1 | contig 95751 bp, 78 predicted proteins | sample MGYA00242138_ERZ509066 | MGnify/ENA primary metagenome ERZ509066 (study PRJEB26280, sample SAMEA2338691) | human gut metagenome | biome: human gut; feature: human-associated habitat; material: faeces... | reverse complement strand
TATTATATATTATATATTATATATTATATATTATATATTATATATTATATTACTGGGTCTATTTTGTGAGCTTCATAGCATTGGCTTCGCCAATACTATTCGAGCTATCTCGCTAACTGGTGGCGTTTTTATTACTATTCTATCCTATTACTACTATTATTATCTGGATTACTATTTGGATTGTTACTACTATTATTATCTGGATTACTATTTGGATTGTTACTTAGCTGGTCTTGTCACGCTCGCAAAGCTCGCTTGTCTCCCCCATAAAGGAGTGACATTACTGTATATCTTACATCATTTATTTACCCTTTAACTTACATCATTTATTTACCCTTTAACTTATATCATTATGGATTATACTCCTTACTTCTTTGTAATAATTATATTACTATTTGTTATTACTACTATCTTATTGAATAACTATCTTATTGATAAGAGGTCTAATATTTGGTCTATGATTATATCTACTATGACTGTTATAACTGTACTTATTATATGTATTTGTATATTTAATCTTCTTGGTGTATGACTACTTATCAATTCCATGTATTTTTATCCTTTATTTGGATAATTATATTCTTTTGTTTCTTGATATTTAACTATCTTATTACTAAGAAGGTTCGCATTACATTCTCTATGATTCAAGCTATTATTACTTATATAATAGTTCTTGGTTCTATTCAACTTATACATTACATAGAGATTCATTACTTTTAAAATTTAGTTCTTAATAATTAATAGTTGTATTTATGAAAGCTATTGTAAATGATAAAAAGCATATAACTCTTGTATCTCATACAAATGGAGTTACTATTATTGAATCTAGTGGTTGTATAATTGATTTAGATTATCAATGTCTTGCTGCTATTTGTGAGATTTCTGATGTTGGCAATAGTTGTACTGCTGAATCTAATAGAGTCTCTGAATTAGAGAATACTATTGCTGAATTAGAAATTAATGTTTCTGATAAGGCATTTAAGATTAGTCAACTTGAAGACAAACTTAATGTTGCTTCTTTTAATTCTGATAAAGACGAGTTAACTGAACTTATCGAGTTTCTCAAAAAACAACTTACTAATGCTGATAATAGAGTCACTGAATTACGTAATCAGATAATAGGTCTTACTGATGAGTTAAATCGTCGTGATAAGATTATTGAAGAGAAAACTAAGAGACTTATTAAGTTAGAGAATATCGAAGATACTCTTAATGCTACTGTTAAAGTTAATGAGGAACTCAATACTCAATTAAGCCGTTCTAAAGAAGATATTGATAAGTTCGATAAACAATTGGAAGAAAAGACTTCTAGACTAGCTGAAAGAACTCATGCTTTAAGAGTTTTTAGACGAGCACTTTATGATTTGAGACTTTATGTTCAACCGTATAAAGAATACGAGCTAGATTTTGAATGGCTAACTATTCGTAATTCTATTGATTCCGGTTTCTTTATTCGATTTAAAGATACTGCTAGTGCTGCTAGAGCTATTGGTGATTGTAGATATTATATATCTCTTAAAGACGTATTAGATAAATACGAAAATGATATTGTAGACTTCAATGTCTCTGCTATGGATATTTATTATATTCATAAAGCTAGTCCTAATGTTGTTCGTAAGTTCAATTATGATAATTTTAATATCACTTGTAAAGACCAACATACTGCTAATACTATTAATACTCTATTGAATTGTTCTAATATATCTGTTTTTGATATAGTGGAGAAATTCAAATATGAAATAGCTCATAGTAATGTTTATTAAATATTATCATTATTGTTTGGTATTCTAATTATTTATCACTATACTTGCACCTGCATTATAAATTTTACAATTATGTATGACGAAGGTATAGAGTTTCCCATTTGTGGCATAGTGGCTGATATAGACTATCTCGATTGTGAGATGGCTAATAATTGGAATACTGGCAATACACTAAGCGAGGATAATATAGACCTCGACTTAGATGTAACTCATATTGAAGATTAATTAAATACTAATAGTTATGAATGAAAAGAAAGAAGTTGATGTTCTTAGTAAGAAACGTCCTACTGTCAATGAGTTAAAGACAGAGGTTATTCGTCTACGTAAGTCTAATGAAAAGTCTGATGCTGGTCTTAATCATTATAAGGTCATGTATGAGAATATTTGTAATGAAGATAAAGCTCTTCGTAATCTGTCTTCTAAATTAAGTGCTGCTAATAATCAATTGGAAGCTAATAACAAAGCTCTTAGTAATTCTGTTGAATCACTCAAAATTAAATTAGATAAAGCTAATAAAGCCTATGAAGAGCTTAAAGCTAAGAAGCAATATAATACTACTGGTTTTGTTATCGCTTCTATTGTTGCTCTTGCAGCTACTACTGTTGTAATTTTACGTTTAGTATAATGCCGATACGTACTCTATTTAATTAATATCTGACACAAAAGGGTTAAATGAATGTCGGTTTCCACTCTATTAAGATTATTCAGGTCGTGAGATTAGAGTAATGTTAGTAGAGTTTTTTATTGTCTAATTTAAAAATTTATTATAATGAAAGATATTATATCTGCTATTTTAGCTTGTGCTTTAGCTAGTGGTTCTGATGTTAATCTTATTGATTCTATTAAAGAAGATTATCGTAAGGCTTTTATTAAAGGAGAATTTAATAAAGCTATTCTTGAAGATTTAGAAAATCTTAATGTTAAAAGATTGAATAATCTTCTTGAAGATATTCTTGATGGTAAGTATTCTATTGAAGATAAGATTAAAGCTGTTGAACAATGGGATAGTATTATGCTTTCTTATATCAAATATATTAGTGATATGAGAGACAGTGCTAAAGAATCTTATGATAAACTTCTTGCTAAATATGAAGCTAGTAAAGCTCCGATTTATTCTGTATTCTATTGTTCTGAAAATCATCTTGTATTCCTAGACAAGAATGATAAGCTAAGAAAGTCTTTTAATGGTAATGCTAAAACTCTTTACTCTGGTAATAGTAAAGATGAAGCTCGTAGAATATGTGAATTATTTCTTAAAGATTGTCCTGATTTTTATTGTGTAGATTATACAAAGATATATAATAAGTAATTTGCCAATTTTGTTTTATCTGTTTTAGTTAAACTAAAATTAAATTTGTCGTATTGTAATATCTATTATTCGTGAGAATAGTATTTATTGGTTTTATGGAATTATAATAGTGCTGTTCGTGAGAATCGCACTATTTCTTTTCTTGATAGCTCTGATGATGACTAATCTAAGTTGAAACATTAACCAAATGGTTGAAGTAAGGGAAATCCTCTTCGTAAAATGTCAGCTATAAATACATAGTATTTGTGTTTAAAAATACAAGTTGTTAATTACTGTCGTGAGATAGGAGAAACTTTATTCGACTTTTTTACCCCTTAATTAAATTACTGTCGTGAGATAGAATTAGGACTTTTATAAATATTAATTATTTAGTTTGGAGAGGAAGCGTCCTCTCCTTTTTAATAGATTATTAATTAAAACTAATATACCGACATGAGTAAAAAAGAATTTATTAGAATTGTAAGAGAACTACAAAAGCTACAAATAGAGTTGCTTAAAAGTTCTAATATGTCTATTAGCATGAGTCTTAATAACTCTAGTGTTGATAGTAGTAATTACAGTATTTCTTTGTTCCTGTTCACCAGTGATGAAAAGAATATAGTTAAAGATGTAAAAAGTTGTTTCATTTATAGCTCTGATAGTATTACTAAAGCTAATAGTACTCTAAGGGAGATAATGAAAAGAATCGAAGCAACCAACACTCCTTTACGGGGGAATAAAGCGGAGCGAAGCGGAGCGGTCAGATGCTCTTATTAAATAATAATTAAATACTAAACGTAATGATTAAGAAGAAAATTAAATTCGGAAAGCATGAGAAAAGCTATAAGTTAGTAGCTTTTACTCTTAATGTACTTGAAAGTACTAGTGTTAAACTTGTTAAGATGGAAGAAAGGAGACGTATTCCTAGTTATGCCCAAGCTCAACGAGTTTAAACAAGATAATGGTAAGCTCATTGTCACGACTGGCAAATGTCTAGTTTGTGGCGATGAGCTTCTTGTATTTGGTACAGATAATATTTATATTTGTCCAAAATGTAAGGAAATACTAGATGGTGGTAATTGTTTAGTTCTTGAAACAATGTTTGTTGAAGATGATAGAATCGTTACTGCTAGAAATTGTATTGTTCCTAAAGAACAAATGCATACAAATGTACCTATTGTTTGTATGCCCTCTGATGAATTTAGTAAGTTATACGAAATATATAAAACTAAAGCTAATTAATATGATTGTAGATTTAAAACAATGTGTTAATCCTGATAGTACTTTTGATGTATATTTTGAAGGACTTAAAGCTGTTATTTCTCACGATGGAGATGTTAATTCTTATCATTGTATTATTGTAGATGTACATAATGATAGATGTTGTGAGATTACTCCATTACCTAGGATTATGAATACTGATAAGTATAAGATATTCCCCCGTAAAGGAGCGTGTTGTATACAGTATCTTCCTAATCAAATAGTTAAACTTTGATGCTATGGGATTAAGTTTTAAGTTATCAGCAGTTAATGAGGATAAGAAGATTCCTCGTGAGAAAGTAATAATGCAAATTGTTATTGGTACTATTGTTCTACATGATAATCAATATAAGTTCAAACCTAAAGATGGTAGTGAACCTGTTGTATTATCTGAACGTTCATACTCTTGTAAAGGCTTTAAAACAATATATACTCGTGCGTTAGATAATCATGGTAGACCTACTAAGATTGTTAGATGTACTGATGCTTATTGTTCAATGCCTAGTTGTTATATACCTTTTAAGATAGGATTACCAGTTAAAGGTTACATTCTTAAATGTCGTGATAATATTGATAGATTTTTATTGAAGTGCAATGAATTTTGAAAAGTTTGATGATGCTAAGAAAGACGATAAAGTCTTTAATAGTTTTACTCGTGACCAAATGATTGCTTATGAAAACCTAGTAGCTTTTATTGAGAAAGGTTATGTTGCAGGTGATTATAAACGAGCACTTATTGGTGCTGCCGGTACGGGTAAAACTTATATGATACGCGAAGTAATTAAGAGATGTGGTTTAGCTAAATCTGTTATTGGACTTGCAGCTCCTACACATAAAGCTGCTCGTGTACTTCGTACATCTACTGGATATAATACGTCTACTGTGGCTAGTGATTTAGGTTTAAGACTTAATACTGATGTTACTGATTTTGATGTTAATAATCCTCCTTTTGACCCATTGGCTAAAAAGAAGATTAAACAATATAAACTATATATTGTTGATGAAGCGTCAATGATTGGTATTAATCTTAAAACTCTAATAGAGAGAGAATGTGAACAATTCGGTTGTATGCTTATTTATATGGGTAAATAGTTATTGCCCAGTTTAAACTCTTCTAATTGCTGGAAACTCGTGAAGATAATAGTACTACAACATAAGTTGAAAAACTAAGTGTGAATGTTAGAAAAACTATTATTATATGACAATCAGCAGCGAAGTCTCTAAGTTATGTTCATTTACATAATAAGAGAAACGTTCATCGACTATCCCGTAAGGGAGTACAATTCTATGGAATTGGAAACGGAGAGAGTTGTATATTTGCAATTTACTCCCTATATTTACATAAATTTTTAAAATGTAAATATTATGAGTAAAAAAGAAACTCCAAAAATGTATGGTTTAGAACATAAGTTAGATTCTAAATGTGTTTATGTTCATTTTATTAAATCTATTAATATTCCTATTTATATAGGAGAAGGAAGTGTAGAAAGAGCTTTCAATTTTACTAATAGAAATAATAAATGGAAAGAACTAGTTAGTAATCTTAATGATGTTCATGTTGAAATAGTTGCTATTGATATTACTAAAGAAGAATGTATAGAAATAGAAAAGCAACTAATAAAACTGTATAAAGAAAGAGGATTTGAACTTGTTAATTGTAATAATGGAGGTAGTTGTATAGGGGCTTTTGGAGAAGATAATTATTTTTATAATAAACATTTATTTGGTAAAGATAATGGTAATTATGGAAATAAGTATTCTAAAAATTCTTTATCTATTAAAGTTATTCAATTAGATATATTTGGGAATGTTATTAAGAAATGGAGTTCTGCACAAGAAGCAGAAGAAATAGGCGGATATATTGCTAGTTGTATTAATAGTTGTTGTAATGGTAAACGTCAATTACATAACAATTATCAATGGATATTTGCTTATAATTATAATCCTAATAAGTCTTATGAATATGTTCCTAAAGGAACTTCTATGAGAATTTATTTAGCTATTGGTATAAGAGATAATAAATCTTATATTCACGGTATATATAATTCTGGTAACGAACTTACTGATAATGGATTTAATCCTAGATTAGTTCAACAAGTTGTTACTGGTTATAAAAAGTCTCATAAAGGTTTTGCTTTTGTTGATTTCTTTAGATTAACTAAAGAACAACAAGACAAATATAAAGAACAAGTTATTGCAAAATTATATAGCTAAGATATAGTCAGGCTATTATAGAAATATAGTAGGTTATGGATAACTATCAGTTACCACCTGTTAAAGAAGCTCGTTCACGTTGTTTCGATAATATTAAGTTCTATACTCTTCGTCAGATTGTAAGACAAGAAGAAGATAATCCTGTTAGTGAGTTATTAAGAATCTTGAGAAAAGATATTGATAATAGAACTTGGAAGTTCTTAGAGTATATCAACAAGAATAGATATGCTTTTGACCCAACTCAAACTAAAGGATATTATACTTGTGGTGCATACGAGTTTCAATCTCTTGTAATAGACGGATTCTATAATGAAGAGTTTACTAAAGATGTTGATACTTGTCGTCTTATAACTTATACTAATAAGTCTGTTGCTGATTGGAATAAATTCATTCGTAAAAATATCATTGAAAGTAGTGATAGAGCAATTCTAACTCGTAATGATTTAGTAATGTCTTATAATACTTTTGTTGATGAGTTTAAAGATACTATTATTGTAAATTCTGAAGATTATATAATACATGATATTAAGAATTTTACTAATAAGGATGAAATCTTCGGATTCAATGTTACGTTTATTCAAATCAATGGCGGCACTAAGACTAAACCTTTATTTGTAGTAGACCATTCTAATTATAATAATGTCATGCGATATTATAAGTTAGGAGAAATGTATATTCAAAATGCTATAAATGCAGAAAGTTATAAGAAGTCTAGACGTTGGAAAGATTATTATGAATTTAGAGAGAGAAACTTATTACTAGCAAATTTATTAGATAGGTCTACTGGTAAAATTAAGTTTAGTCGTGATTTAGATTATGGCTTTGCTCTTACTAGTCATAAAGCACAGGGAAGTACTTATGCTGATGTATATATAGATGTAAATGATATTGTATTTGATATGCGTACTGGTAATCCTTGGGGAGATATAGATAATACTCTTCGTAGATTATATACAGCTTGTAGTAGATGCAAAAATCGTTTATATTTGTGTTATGGTAATTAAATAAGTATAAGTATGAGTTCAATGTGTTATGATGTCGAAGTAACTAGGAATTACTTCTCGGTAGTATTTGTTGATTTACGTAGTTATCTTAAAACATTCGCTGATTGTGTTGATGATAAAGGAAAAGCTATTCCTATTATTGATAAACTTAGTGTTAAAGAGATAAAGAAACGTTTAGAAACAATACCTAAGAAACGTTTTGTTTTATATGAAGATGATGATACTGATTTATTCAGTTTATTATATTGGTTACAACAGAAAGCAGACTATTTCGGATATAATAATCAGAAGTACGACCGCTTAATGTTGAGTGCATTGCTCATGTATTATAATCAATTTGATAAGCCTAGTAAGTTAATCACATTCTTATATGAAACATCACAGAGAGTTATTCGTAGTTCTAATAATGATACTCTTTGGACTGATAACTTCACTTCTCTTATACTACGTAATAACGTAGCATTTCGAGACTTGGATTTATTCCAAATCTTTAGGCTAGACTATTATCATAAGAGTCTTAAACAGACTTCTATTAATATTAAATGGTATAATCTAAAAGAGTACACTATGCCACCTATTGGTGATTTAGATAGACATTATTATCACGAGAGACTTCCCGAAGCTAAGGGAATGACTGATAGAGAACTTAATATTCATTATCGTAATGTATTTGAGCGATTTATACCTAGAGAATACCTTCAAGAAATGGCTGATTATAATGACAATGATGTATATATTGTTGCCGAGCTAATTAGAATGAATCAAGAAGAAGTTCTTCTAAGGTATCGTATTAGTGAAGAATATAATGTAGATGTGTTCTCTGCTAGTAGAAGTACAATAGCTGATAAAGTTATTGTTAAACTATATAGTAAATATACTGGTCTACATCCTAAAGCCTTTATTGATACTAAGACAATACGTAGGAAGATTTTGGTTTCCGAAATTTTGTCAGATAAAATCGCGTTTTCGACCCCTGAATTGAACGATATTTTGTCAGGCATACGTTCGCTTACCCTACGGGGAGAAAAGGGCGAATTTGACAGGGAATTTACCTTCATGAGCACGTCATACACTATCGCAACAGGGGGTCTACATTCAAACGAGATTCCGGCTGTATATGTTGAAGATGACGAACACATAATAGTGGATAGAGACGTAGCAAGCTACTATCCAAACATGATACGTAGTCTTAAAGTATGTCAGAAACACTTGATTCCTAAAGCATGGTTTCGTATAGCTGATACTATTGTCGATGAACGACTAGAACATAAGCATTTAGCCAAAGATAAATCTCTTGATGATAAAGAGAGAGATAAACACGCTACTGCTGCTGCTTGTTTAAAGATTGTAGCAAATGCTGGTATATTTGGTAAAATGGGAAGTGAGAAGTCATTCTTATGCGATAAGAAAGCAATGTATCAAGTAACTATTAACGGACAATTATTCTTATTGATGTTAATAGAGAAACTTGAACTTGCAGGTATTCATGTTATAAGTGCTAATACTGATGGTATTGTAACTATTGTTCCTAGAGAATTAGAACAAACTGCTGATGATATTTGTCATTGGTGGGAGAAACATCTAGGATTAGAGCTAGAATTTACATATTATACAAAGTATGTAACCGAAGGTGTTAATAGTTATCTTACTATTAAACGTGGAGGTAGTAGTAAATTCAAAGGCAGAATGAATCCCAAGATGTTCCTAGAAGATTTATCTAAAGGATACAATTCTCCTATTGTAGCTAAATGTGTTACTGAATACTTTATTAATGGTACTCCTGTTATGGAAACTCTTAGAAATGCTAAATCTATTCTTGATTTCTGTCGTACTCAAAATATTAATCATAAATATAGACTAGAGTTTACTCATGTTATAGACGGAAAGATAGTAACAGATATAGTGCAAAGGAATACAAGGTTTTACATCTCCTCTACGGGGGGAACATTGATGAAAGTCGAGAGCATGGGCTGGAACGAGCATAACGAAGAACAAGTTAAAAAGAGTTCTCTATGTGCAGGTCAACGTGTTTCTATATGCAATACTGTTGACGATACTGATATATCTGAATTAAATGTTAACTATCTATATTATTATAATGAAGCTATGGCTATTATTGAACCAATAGAACAAAGTCGTAATAATAAAGGTAAAGGCAAACGTTTAGTTAAGAAATACTATGGAATGAGAAATACTTTATTTGATTGATAAAATGGATATAGAAAAGATATGTATAGATAATCTAGGAAAAGAAATAAACTATGGCGAATTTAAAGCTATGGTAGTAGGATATGATATAGTATTTAGATTTTTAATCGTATCTATGACTAATGATTATGGTTGGAAATTATTAGAACATACTGATATTATTCTATTACATAGTCCTCTTAATGTTAGTTATGTTCTAGCTAATCCTATATATTATAAAGAACAACTTATATTATGAACGATGTAACTGATATTTATAATGAAGCTGCTAATAAATGGTCTGCTAACAAAGGTGTGGGTAGTGTTATTCTATCTGAACCATTAAGTGTAATGAATTTCGTTACTATGGTGCTTGATAAAATGGTAGCTAAAACTCCTGAACTTACGTCTCTTATTATAACAGAGACTATGGAAGATAGAGCTAACATTACTTATTATCTTGATAATACTTCTGAATTTAAAGAGATTCATAAACAATTAATTACTGATAAGAGATGTCTTATACTTACTCGTGATTATGTTGAGCGTTCTCCGTATAAACCTAGTCCTAGTAGTCATAAAGATGTACTTATTACTATTAATGTAAAGAAGTTCAGAAAGATTGCAGAGAAATATAGTGGTAACTATTTTAAGTTTAAACTACTTGCTACTAATGCTATTGATAGTGTTGCAGATAATGCTGTACTTATGTATAAGTATGCACCTAAAGTATATGAAATTAATTATGCTCACTTAATTAATCGTTCTATTCATTCCCCCATAAAGGAGTACCAAAAGGGTGTTATTCTAACTGATGCTGATAGAATCTATTATGATAGATGTAGTCAGTATATTAATGAAAGTGTTACTATATTTGGTACATTTGAAAAGTTAGAAGAATGTCGTAATGGTAATCCTAGACTTAATATTGCTGCTGAAACTTGTAGATTACAAATTGCAGAGAGCAATGGTTGGTCTGCTAAAATGGATATGACTGATGCTATGTGTCGTAAGATAGATGAGTTATATAATCCTAGTGCTTTAATTGAGAGAGTAACTCAAACTTATAATATTATTAGAGATAGAACTAAGATAGTTACTGATAATATTGTTAAGTTAGATGCTATACTTGATATAGTTAAGGAAAATGTAGGCAAAAGGATACTTATTATTTCCAAGAATGGAGTGTTTGCCAGTAAGATAACAGAGTACTTAAATGCAAATATAAAGTATGAAGGTAAATCCATTATAACAAATGGTGAGATATTCCAAACTGGGATAAGTATATTACAATATGATTATTGCGGAAACTATCATAGCGATATGGAAGGAATACAGGCTTATGACAAAAACGGAAAACCTAAAGTATATAAATCAGGAGCTAAAGTCGGACAGCCTGTAATCATAAAAGCTCAAGCCCAAAGAACGCGAAATTTAGAACTGTTTAATGACGACTATATGAAAGTATTGTCGGCAAATAATTCTATTGATACGAGCTTTAAAGGAGTTGTAGACATTGTAATTTTCACGTCACCTTTTTGTAGCTCCATACGAGACTTAAAATATCGAATACCTAATCTATCTTTTAGTTCTGTACCTAATATTATATATAAGATATATTGTCGAGGTACGAATGAAGAGAAAAAGCTAATAGAGACGAAAGGAGGAAGAGATTATGAAATAGTTAAAGATAGTGAAAATGATTTCATAATAGGAGAATAATAGATGCTAATGTTTGGTATTACAAATGAAATTAGTATCTTTGTAGTGTAATCAATAAGCGACCTTTGAAATAATGGAAGAAGTAAAAACAGAGAATGAACAAACTCTAGCTAAGACAGAACCAAAAACAAAACCAAATAATAGTATGGTTATGGCTTCTGCTCTTAATACCCTAGACATTTACAATCCCGATGATAGGAGTAAGTTAGAGTTGTATCTAAAATCAGTAATGTCTAGTGATAAGTGCGGCATTAAGACTATTCAAGATGGTCTTGCAATATATAGTCGTGCTAAAGAACTAGGTTTACCATTTACTAGTTGTATTGAACATCTAGGAGTAATAAATGGTAAAACTACATTAGACGTTCACTTAATTAAAGCGTTATTATTGAAGGCAGCTATAACATGGGAGTGTACAAAAGACTATATAGCTCTGTATGAATATACAGACGGTAATAATGTTTATATAGATAGTAAGATACCTGACTATTGTAGGCGATTCAAAAGCAAAAAAGAAGCTGATGAATATAATGCTAGTTCTGATAATGATGATGTAGGTATTTACCCAGTCAGAAATTATCAAGATTATAATGGTAATGTATATAAGGAATATCAGTTAAATAATAAGTTCGGAGTTGTAGCTAATCAACAACAAGCTAAAGAAGTTGTAGCTAAAGGATTAGTTCCAATATTCCGAATACCTAATGTTCCTTGTGATTATATCACTGAATATAAACTTACTCGTATAGTAGATAACAGAGTTATTACTAGTGTAGGACATTTTAGTTATAGTGATGCTGTAACTGCCGGTCTTGCAAGTAAAGACACTTATACTAAATATATGAGAACACTTATCGGTCATAGAGCTTTCACACTTGCTGCTCGTGATATAGCTGCTGATGTCATACTTGGTTGTATGGAAACAACAGAAGCTAAGATAGTAAATAATATGAGTATTAATGATGCTGATATTATTGAGATTTAATAGTAGTAGAAGTCTAACTATTACTATTAATAGATAAGAAATAAGACAAAAACTAAGATAACAATGGGCTTTATGCCTAGTATTAATAATTATTAATCATTTAAATTTTTACAACTATGGGACTTCAATTTGGCATGAGCGCTGTTCAAAGCGGTAAGAGAGTAATGCAAACTAGTAACGAACCTACATTGACAGCTAATAGCACTAAAGCTAAGTTTACTTTGGCTGCTGCTGTTACTCGTATTATGGGTCTTATTCCCGGAGATAATGTTCAGTTCGTTAGTAATATTGCTGATATTGATGCAGCTATTGCTGAACGTGATGCTGACGTTATGACTTGGTGTGAAGAGAACAATGTTGAGTTCGGTACAGGAGCTGCTCGTTCTGCTCTTATCCAGACTTTCGGTGAATACGGTATCTGTAAAGGTGTTCCCTTGTTCGAGAAGAACGGAGAAATCAAACTTGCAGGTGTTCGTATGACTGCTGAACAGAAAACTGCTGCATTTGAATTGAACAAAGAGAAAATCGCTGCCGAACTTGGTAAGTCAGTAGAAGAAATCACTGTTGATGATTATAATCCTACTACTCGTGCTTACTCCGGTGCTCGTACTTCTACTTCTTCCAATCTTAACGGTCTTGGTTTGCCGTTGAATTTCTCTGATTCTGCTATGTGGGCTGAATTGAAAGAGAATCTCGGTGACGAAGCAGAGAAGTTTAACCGTATCTTCGAGGTTAACTTGAATGAACCGTTTGTTGTCGCTGTTGAAACTGGTAAAGTTATCGGTGATGAAAAAGAAACTGTTGAAGTTAATGCTTACAAGATTTCTTTCAAAGCTGATGAAGAACCTGCCGTTCGTCAATCTTCTAAGTAACGACTTCTTCCGGTAATTAGCTAGGTTGTAAAGAGCTAAATTCTTAATTGAATTTAGCTCTTTTTTATTTGGCTATAATTTAGAAATTTATTATATTTGGAAACTTTGCAATAAACAATAGCAAGCCTGTACAACTTGTTATTGTTAATATTAATCTTTATAAAACAAAATTATGAGTACTCAAAAAGAAACTGCTAAAGTAAAAGAACCAGTAGTTAATCAATCAGCTAATGCTGCAACTGCTGCACCTAAGAAACGTCGTAGAGGTATTAGTAATGAGACTAGAACTACTTCTCGTAAGAAGTTCTCTCACAAAGATGCCGTTAATAACATTTGGCTTTTCGTTGGTAATCTTCATGCTCGTGTTGCTTGGGTAACTATGAAGGAAGAAAGCAATATGCGTCCCGCATTTGCCGGAAAAGCTGTTCCACAGCTTATTATTGAAGCTACTTCTCTTCATACTAATCCTGTTGATGTTCGTGTTGCAAGTAAAACATTCTGGGCTTATGAAAGTAATGTTGATTACATTCCTGGAGGTTCTAAAGAGAAGTTTATCAACATGGACTTTGCTTGGATTAAACACTTCCTTGACGTAGTTGTATTCAAAGGTCGTGAAATGACTGATGAAGAATCTGAAATGCTTGAACTTGGTTATGTTGATTATGATGATAATGGTCAATATGAACCAGTTGAAGTAGAAGATGTTATCAAAGCATGGGGAGTTCTGTTTGATAATGTAGTTAAGTTGGTAGAAACCGGTGGTGAAAACGGTAAGTCTGCATTACTTGATAAAGCAGGTAATCAGAGACAATTTTGGTTCAGACTTAATCGTTATTACAAGAACAAAGGTGATTGGGCTTTCTCCGGTCAAGGTTCAGAAGAAGGTGACTTGGTATTCCCGAATATCGTAGGTCAAGGAATCTTTGAAGAAAAGTTCATGATAGACGCTAACCATTTCAGAGAACCAAGTTTGTTATTTGACTTTACTAAAGAACGTATTGCTCCTATGGAAGGTGTTCAATCAAAACAAAAGAAAGCTCCTAATCTAGCAGCTGCTGCTGGTATTGGTGGTATTGCTATGGGTGCAGGTATTGTTCAGCCAGGAATGGGTGGTATGCCAAACTTTGGTGCGGCAGGTGGTTTTAATCTAACTGAAGGTTCTGCTTTTGCTCCTGATGGAGACGATAATGGTGGACTTCCATTCTAAGTAATCCAAATATATTTCGTTAATAATGTTATAAGCCTAGTGTAAAAGCTAGGCTTATTTTATCTAATTATACTATGCGTAGAGGAATAAGACAAGACTTAACAAAAGAGTTTATATTATCTAAGGTTAGTCAAGAAATGATTATGGCTAAGTATATGGGAATACCTATATCCATAGTTAATAATTGTGTAGAAAACAATGAACTTATTTGTTCTCCTTTGCGCGTTGATAATCATCCAACATTTGGTTTTGCTTTCAATAATAAACACAAGTTAAAAGCTCGTGATTTTAATGGTTCTTTCTTTGGTGATTGTTTCGATTTAGTAGCTTATGTATTAAGTTTCAAAACCGGACGTCATATAAATGTTGCTAATAAAGCAGATTTCTATTATATATTAAAGCATATCGCTTATACTTTCCGCAAGATAATATATGACGGAGAAGTAGATGAAGAGAATGAAATCTTACTTAAACAAGTAATATCTAAAATCAAAGCTAGTAAACCAATTATTGAAGTAGCTACTAGAAATTGGACTAATAACGATAAGAATATTTGGGGACAATGGGGAGTTAGTCTACATTGGCTTAATACTCATTTCGTCTATCCTGTTGACCAAATGTATATTAATAGGTATTGTCAACCAAATCCTAAATATACATATAAGGAATCAGACCCTTGTTATGCTTATGTTACTGGACTAGATAGTAACGGTATTTATAATATCGAATGTTATTTCCCTCTTCGTGATAGAAGTAAAGGAGAAATCAAGTTCATAACTAATCATAATGGTCTTGTTGGAATACTTAATCTTGATAAACCTAAATATGATATTATTATTATTACTAAGTCGTATAAGGATAATCTAGCATTAAGTAGCTGGTTACATTCCTATCCTTTACGGGGGAATTTGTCAGAGTCTCAAATAGGAGTGATTAATGTCACTTCGGAGAGTTACGTTCTTAAAGATTACGAATATGATTGGCTACAATCTAAGCTAAATGACAGTGGAATACTTATCTCATTTTTCGATTGCGACCTGACAGGAGTACGTGGTGCTCGTAGGTTACGAAAAGAATATGGTATTATACCTATTGTTATTCCTAGAAGTTATGATGCTAAAGATTTTTCAGAGCTAATTACTATGTATTCTAAAGAAACTATTAATTCATTTATAGAACAAACTGAATCATTATTTGAATATGAGTAGAGAAGAAGAATATGTGCCACTTCCAAAGGCACAAGAAGAAAGACGAGTGATTAATTTTAATTCATTCGCAACATTAAAAAGAGTAGCTATAAATAGTTTCGGCAATGGCGGAAATGTTTATAACTATTATTTTATGTATCCTCTAACAGATGAAGAGGAAGAGTATCTAAACAAGATTAAACAAGAACTGTTAGACAATCCGAATAGATTAATTCGTATTAGTTTGCCTGATGGTACTCCAACAGACTTCTCTAAGATAAAAGTCTATGGTAATTTTGAGTTTGATAATCCTGAACACGTAAGAGTTATTAAGGATTATCTAGCTAAAGATTTATATAGTTCTCATAAGATACCTAGAGAGTATAACTATGAAGATAATACTTCTGTATCTAAAGGAAACTTTATACAGTGGACTGAAAGTACTGATTATCTAAAGTGTTTCAAGTTCTATCATGCGAGAATAGGTAAACCTAAAAAGTATATAATTGTAAGACTTACTAAAAATGAAGTTAAACATAAATCCGTTTAGTTACGAATTAGACGAATCAGACATTAGGATGATTAGATATAATTGTAATACTAAAGGTATTCCTGCTACTATACGTGATTATTTACATGAATTAGATTTACCTAATTATCCTTATATTCAAACTATTCATTTTAGATATAGATGGATAATGAAAGCTCTCTTATATTTAGGATATGATAAAGAATCTCTTGAAAAGATTCATGAATCTAATCTTAAATATGAAGAAACTCATCCTCCTATTGTTTATGAAAAGAAAAATAGAACTACTAAGACTGGTAGTAAACGAATTACTAAATCTTCCCCCATAAAGGAGCGGAAAGTTGATTCATCTCCTGTCAATCCTAAAGTTAGAATTGTTGTTATTGAAACTAATAAGTCTATGATTATTGATAGGACAGTTGCTATTGGTCTTATGCGTGAACAACCTAATAAATATAAAATCGAAGAATTATGAGTGAATCGAAGAGTATTACTCTTTATAAGCGTAATGCACAAGGTAAACCAATCTTTTGGTCTGCTGAAATACTAGGACATAAAATAATACTAAAGTATGGTATTGTTGGTAAAGATGGAACTACTTCTGAATATGTTCCACCTAGAGGTGTAGAGAAAGAATGGAAAACTATTGTTGCTGCTAAACGTAGAGAAGGTGGTATGGAATTATCTGAATTATATGATTCAGCTCCACAAGAAATACCTGATGTTAATGCTTTTAAATATTATCTTGAGGCATATCTTCCTAAGTATAATACTAATAGTGAAGGATTCGTTCTTCCTATGTTAGCTAAGATATATGAATATAACAATGAACAGAACTTGTTAGCTCAAGTTAAGATTAATGGTGTTCGTTGTAATATATCAGCTGTTATGCGTGGTAAAGGATTCTTTAAAACTAAAGGTCTTGTATTTCATAGTCGTAAAGGACTTGAATATAAGTGCCCAGTATTAGAGAATGTATTGCTTGATGAAGTTATTAACGATAAGTTATTCAATCGTATGTTAGAAGAAGGTTTAGTATTAGATGGAGAGCTATATATTCCCGGTCTTGAACTAAATGATATTCTAAGTGCTGCTGAAAATCTTAAAAGTCCATATAATCGCTTTCTTCAATTTTGGTGTTATGATTTAGCTGTTGATGATATGATTCAAACTAGTCGTATATCATTATTGAAGTCAGAGTTTGGTAAGTTTAAGATGCCTAATTACGTTAATGCTAAAGCTATTCTTAATTATCACATGAATAATAAGAATCGTTTCGTTCTTATTCATACTTATGATAATGTTAACGGAGATGAAGATGTTATTAAATATCGAGACATCTTTGTTGAAGCTAAATTCGAGGGAGCTATTCTTCGTAATCCTTATGCTACATATCAATTTGGTAAACGTAATTCTACTATGTACAAAAGTAAACCAATATTAGATGGTAAGTTCAAAATCATAGATATTATTCCCGAAGGAGCTAAACGACCTAATTTTAGTAAGTTTGTTCTTCGTAATGATATTAATGGTGAAACATTTGAATGTATGCCTGTTGGTGATGCTTCTACTCGTGAAAGTTATCTTATTAATAAAGATAAACTAATTGGTAAGACAGCGTTTGCTGAATATAGATGTAGGTCAGGTGTTAAAGAAGTCCCTTCGCACGGAAATGTTATAAAAATACTTGATGATGAGTCTATTAGATTACCAAATAATATCGAAGAAGAAAGTTAATTATAATAAATCTTATATAGATTATAAGAAAAAGAAACTTGTAATAAAAGACATACATCTAAAAGATAAACTAAAGATGCTATTGATGATTAAATTCGATGCAAAAGAAGGACAAGAATCTATGTATTTAGGTTTTCTTACAGAGAATGTTCAAGGTCAATGCCGAAATGTTTCTGTTTCAGATTATGGTTATTATTCTATTTCTGCTTCTGATATAATACGAAGTCTTCGTGTTAAAACAGATACTAATGTTGAGTTAGTAAAAGAAGAAGAGGATAATGAACTTGTAGTATATAAGTTGTTATTAAAGTAAGTCATGGTTTGATACCTTGCCCTATTGTTAGTCGAGAGATTAGCGGTAGGGCTTTTTGTTGTTCCCCTATAAAGATAGTGTTTCTACTGTATGTCTTGGTTGTGAGATAGTTCGTTAGCTTATACTCAAAGAGGACTGCCGGAGATGTACAAATGAGACACTCCTTTATGGGGGATTCAAACGAGAACGCCCGATTTCTTACGTCTGTACGATTTAATATACTTACCTGAACAACTATACCATTTTTGCCTTGTGTTCAACAGTGAGCTTTAGAATCGCTCTCTCGGTATGCTGAAAAACAGTAAGATTTTCTTTACTCTGATAATAAGATTGATTATATTTGTAAAACCGATAATGGAAAAGAAGCAGATAAAAGCTAAATATATAGTAGTTAAACAACCTGATGATAATGTTGTATATAGAAACAATATTAGATTCATATATATCGTAATAACCCGTGAAGAACTATCTAAGAAAATCAACAATTATCTTGATGGCAAGATTAAAAGGACTACTGGTGTTTATGCTCCTCTTGATTTGTTTGCCTATCTTGCTAAGCATAGGAAAGTATATTCTTATGAAGAAGCTAAACAACGTGCACGTTATTTAAATAGAAAGTATGGAAGAAGTTAAAAATTCAGTTAGATTCGCTACTATTCCTAATTTTCCTAACTATTGTATAGGAGAAGACGGAAGAGTTTGGTCTGATAATCGTAAGCGTTATCTTAAATGGTATCGTGGTAAAGGTTGTGAACGACCTCATGTTACATTGTTTCACAATGGTAATAGTGCCAAGCTATTTATAGCTACTCTCGTTGCTCAAGCATTTGTTACTAATCCTAAGCCTAATGTATATAAATACGTTAGATATAAAGACGGTAACAGTGCTAACAATCATTATACTAATATTGAATGGTGTAGAAACCAAACAGGAAGTAAGTATGGAAAATGAAATAAAAAGTGTTTCAGATATTATAGCTGAAATAAGTAAGAAAGATAAGAAGAGACAAGTATTCATTCTTACTGATCTTATTAATCAGTTAAAAAATACTCGTATAGAAGCTAATAGCAATTACGAAGATTGTCGACTTTCTTATACTCGTAGAACAGATAATTATATTGGTAACTTTAATCTGATGTTATTTAAGAAACAATTAGATTGTCTGGATATGATTATTGAAAATTTAGATTCTTATCTTGACGAATTATTAAGCAAATAGTATGGATAGAGCTAAAATCTTTCAAAGTGTCATTAAAGGAACTAATGTGTTTACTCCTATTGTTGATAGTTATCATACTGTTGGAAATCATATTATCGAACTTAGTTGTTCCGAAAAAGATAATCAACATGGACTTTATAATAGAGAGATTAATGGTATTAGTTTTAAAGGTACGTATGGTGTGACTGTTATTACTAATAACGGTAATGGATGGGAACGTAGTATTGAATTAGATAAACTATGTTATTCTCGTGAAGAAGCTATGGAATATATTAAATCATTAGATAATGCAAAACGGTGAGATAATTCCTGCTCTTATTGCTAGAATAAGACAGAATAATACAGATAATATAGTTATTCGTAGTAAACTATATAATCTATTGAATGATGTTACTAGGAAATTTAATGAAGCTATGATAGCTTGTCCTCATATTGTAGACTTTCAAAATATGTCTAATGAACAAGTACTTGAACATTATTATCTAAGTGTTGGTGCTGAAAGTCTTTGGGATTCTCGCGAGCTTATTATGAAAGCTATATCTGAACAGAATAAATTAATCAAAGAAGAATATGATAACAGTAATAAATGATAAAGAATTTGGTAAAATCGAAATAGTTACTCAATAATATCAACTGGGTCTTTATGTAGCTATTTATAAAAACAAAAGATTAATTAATCAATTTGGAAGTAATCTTAAAGAAGCTGCATATCATAGGAAAGTTCGTATTAGAGCTATTAAAAGAGGAGATACTATTATTGATGGTACTATTCTTGAAACTAAAAGTAAATATCCAATAAATACATTTGAAAATGGGAAGTAGTTTATTTAGTATTAAAGCAGAGTTGCAGGATATTATCTTGCAACTCGAAGAAGGTGAAGCAACAGATGAACTTGTTGCAAAACTAGGTATTACCGAAGATAATCTTAAAGATAAGATTGCTGATTATCTTCAAGTAATTAAACGTTATCAATGTGACGTTAAAGAATGTAGTGACGAAGTTGCACGAGTTAATCAGATTAAGAAAGTTAGAAATAATACTCTTAGTCGTTTAAAAGATGCAGTTCTCGAAGCAGTTCTTATGTTTGGTTCTACTGGTAAATCCGGTAATAAAGTTATTGAGGGTAGTACTTATAAAATCTATTCTCGTAATACAATTGCTACTGTATTAGATGATATTCGTATCTCTGATATTATCCGACAATTTATGGATATTGTTACTGAATATCTAGCAAGTACTGAAATTAAAGAAAGTCTTAGTATTGAGTATCTTGCTCGTATTATCAGTGCTCACATGAAAGCGGAAATTTCCCCCATAAAAGAGGAAGAATCTGTTGACCTTAGTATTCCTGACGTTACTACTGATGATATATTTGCTATTGATACTGAAATAACTATTAATATACGTTTATCAGAACTAGCAAATGTTACTAATTTCAATCTTGCTCAATGGATTGGACAGAATCCTCATAAAGTAGAATTTAAGTCTTGTACTAGTAAGTCTATTATCGCAGCTAATTTGAGTATGGATGCCGACCTTACTATTGCTAAACAAGTATCTAATACATCATTAATAATTAAATAATATGTTTGAAGTAGAAGATTGGGTAGAAGAACTTATCCAAAAGATTATAGATACTTATGGCTGTACTCGTCAACAAGCAATTACAGCTATTAAAGAAAAGCTTAAACTTATAGATTATGACATTCGATTTTAAAGATTCAAATTACAGAAGTAAATTTAAAGCACGTGGAGTTGCATGGAGAGGTAAAATTGGTATAGACGTTAGTGATTGTAAGACAACAGAAGAAGCTATTGTAAAAGCTAAACTTGATTATACAGTTGCTAAATGTCAACTATCTGCTAAAATGCCAGCACATGATAATGGTGCTAGTCGTGACGGTTCTATATTCCCAAATGTAGTTAATGGATTTGAATTTGTTGATGTTCCCGGTGAGTTTGCAACTTATCGTACTGATACTAATATTCCTCTTGGGAAAGTAAAGTCTCGTTATGAAGTAATACAGAATCAAATGGCTTTTGGTTTCTTCGATGATGCTCTTGGTGGTAGAGTTAAACTTGATAGAGCAGGTTACTTTGGTTATGGACAAAAGATATTCATGTCAGCTAGTTTTGACAAGGATATTAATATTGGTGGTGTTAATGATACTATTCAACATTACTTTGTCTTTACTAATAGCCATGACGGTGGTAGTGCTGTACAAATGATGATTACTCCTGTAAGAGTTATTTGTATGAACGCTCTTCATGCAGCTAGAATATCTGCTGAAAGTTATATATCTTTCAGACATAATAAAGGTGTTGATGTTAAGATACTTACTGTTCCTGAAATACTTGGTCTTACTGAACGTAAGATACAAGAAGAAGAAGAGATGTATCAGGTTCTATATAAGACTAAAGTAACAGATGAAGAAGTAAAGAAGTATCTCTCTGCAACTTTCCTTACGGGGGAAGAATTTGAAAGAGTAGATGAATTAGCTTTGTATAATGGTCTATTCCGTAGAGATAATTCTGCTTATGAAGCTGCTGAAATATCTATGCAGAAACTAAATATTCTTTGTGATGCTTTTGAGTATTATCAAGACGGTGTAGGTCAAAGACAGTTAGCTGGTACAGCTTATGGTGCTTATAATGCTGTTACTGGTTATTTCTCTAATGTTAAAGAGTATAAGACTGATGAACTTCGTCTCAAGAATACTGTGTTCGAGGGAGACTATAATACTAGTCTTAAAGCTCTTAATTATGCGTTAGCTAATGTATGGGAATAAAGAATTTTATTAAGAAACTAATCGGATTATTTACTGTTCCACGTTGTCCTAATTGTGGTGCTAGACTAGAAGAAGTTCCACGTGAAGAGGAAAGTGACCCGATTGCTTTTAAATGTATTAACTGTGGTAAAGAATGGAATTAGAAACCGTATTAAAAACAATCTTATTAGATGTCCCTGTTATTGAATGTTTTATTCAGTTTATAATAACTGCAATAGCACTAAAGATTACTAAGGAAAGACTAGATGATGAAGTAATAAGCACAGTTACTCTTAATTGTGTTTTATTCTTTATTCCAATATTAGGTCACACTCTATTTGTAATATTTATAATCAGGTTTGTTCATTTATTAAAGTATCTATATGGAAAAGAAGAATAAAGTAAGAACTTGCGGTAACTGTATTCATTTAGTAAAGAGAGAAAAAGGTTGTTTTTATAAACATTATACGTGCTTAGAAAGAAGTAGTGATACTATTATTACTTCTTGTTATAGAAGACCTAGTATTCCAACTGATTGTCCTTATCATAAATTTAAAAACAATAATTATAATGAGTAAATTAAGTAAAGCAATAGCTAATGCTATTATTGAATTTAACGCCGGTTTATTAACTCAAGATGAACTTTATCAAAAACTAGAACGAGACATCGATAATATCTCTGTTAAAGTATGGCGTGAAGATAAATCTGTTCCATTACCTACTTATGGTAAAGAAGGCGATGCCTGTTGTGATGTCTATGCTAAGAGTATAGAATATGATGCAGACAAAGATAGATTCATTATTCATACAGGATTACATTTTGCTCTTCCTGATGAATATGAAATGGAACTTCGTCCTCGTAGTAGTAATACTAAAACAGAATCTTATATGCCTAATAGTCCTGGTACTCTTGATTGGGGTTATAGAGGAGAACTTCTTGTAATCTTTAAGAATCGTACTTCTCGCCAATTAATAAGAATTATCAATAATTTTGGTAATGCTTTTAACGATATTATTAAGCATAGTGAACATGAAAATGCTTATAATTTTATTACGTATGCTAGGCAAGAATTTAATAAGATAAGTGAGAAAGGAAGTTGTCCTTATGTAGAAGGCGACCGTATTTGTCAACTTCTTGTTCGTCGTCGTGAGAAGATTACTTGGGATGAAGTTGAAACTCTCGAAGAACTTGGTACTACTAAAAGAGGTACAGAAGGATTTGGTAGTACTGGAAAATAAACTAATTATTAATTTTAAACAATAAACAATTAAATTATGAAAGCAATTGGAATTAAAATGGTTGAACTTCAACCAATGACTGCAAGAGAAGCTAATGACAAAGGTCATAGAATTGGTAATCATTCTTTTGAAGAAGGATGACAATAGATAGATTACTAATAGTAGCCGCTATAATATTCATATATTATATAATAACGCGAGCTAAAGAATGAACTTAGAACTATTGATAGTAGTAATACTGTTGATAGTTCTTTTTTTTAAACTGTACTTGGATAAAACCAACGTATTAATGATAGTTGTATTGCTGGACTTATCCACGCTCGCAAGCTCGCTAAATCCCCCATAAAGGAAAGGAATTACTGCCGAACCAACTCCTTTATGGGGGAAAAAAGCGAGCCGATAGGCGAGCGAGATATAGTAAAGCTAAGTTAATTAAAAATTTAATAGTATATTTGCATATCTAAATGATAAATCTATATTATATAAGAAGTCTTTATCTTATTATAGTGTTAATTTTATGTTAATTCATTGATTATCAATTAGTTAGATGATTCAAATTATACGCAAAACTGTATAAAATAGTAGTGAAATTGCTTGGTTTTATACGCAAAACTGTATAAATTTGGCGATATTAACAATTAATTAACACATATATGGAGACCAATAGTAATGCTGATAGTAGTCTTATTAAACCTACTATATTTCCTTTCAATATTAATCCAAAAGATTATAGTAATAATGCTTTTGATGAACTACAACAGATAGCTAATAAGTATGGAGTAGATATTGTTCTAATTAAAGACGAAAAGGTAAGATATACTGGTAGCTTTATGCAATTATACTTTGATGGGATGTCTAATCTAAGATATTTAAAAACTCATGGTTTATCTATGTTGAACTATATTTATAGAAATATTAAGTTCGATTCTAATTGGATAGTATTAAATCAGACTAAAATTTCAAGAGAACTATCTGTTAGTCAACCTAGAATAAATGATGGCATTCAACAACTTATAAATGCTAATTTTATTGCTAAAGCTGTTAATGATAAAAATAATATTTATATTATTAATCATAATATGATGTTTATGGGAGATAGAAATAGATTCATATCTGAATATATCAAACTATATTCTAATAGATAGCTAAAAATTACAAACTTTTTAAGTATATAAATTAGCCCGAATTACTCTCACGAGCAGTTCGGGCTTTTCCTATGAGTTGTAATATTAAATAGTTAGTTATTCTTCATCTTCATCAGTAATCATATTAGCAACAACTTGACCTAAACCACTAAACGGACTACTACGTACTTTATAGTAACTATTATTAGCACCAAGTCTTTCATGTTTTATAATTTGATTAAGCAAAGGATAGTTGTGTTGCTAGGCTTATCAACGCTCGCAAAGCTCGCTAAATCCCCCATAAAGGAGTGGAATTATCGGCAAACCTGCTCCTTTATGGGGGAAGAAAGCTAGCCGTTAGGCTAGCGAGATATAGTAAAGCTAATATTGATAATAGTATTCCAAACAATAATACTAACGGCATTGGGGATAGTGTTCGGGAAGATGTTCTTCGTTAGATAGAACATTTGGGAACTTTTTGGGTATAGTACGGTCATAGACGGAGTAAATAGTATTCGGCTCTTTTTCGGGTAGTGAAGCTAAATCAATCGCTATTGACAATCATTCTACTAATCCTTGTAGCTTTGTTTCTATTTATCGTCCGAGGTTTTGCACTAGGGCGGAGACACTGCCTAAATGAAATAGTACTTATAAGTACTAAGACTAATCGAGTTCCCTAGCTCTCCACACTACACGCAACTAATCTAGTTAGTCAGACAGATAATACTGAATCCCGTACAACAGTCCGAGACGGTAGGTACTTAATCACCACAAAGGTAGCATTTATTTTGATATAAACAATAAGCCGGACTACTTTCACAAGCAATCCGGCTTCTACCATGAGTTGTAATATTTAAGTTAGTTATTCTTCATCTTCGCCAGTAATCATATTAGCAACAACTTGACCTAGACCACTAAAAGGACTACTACGTACTTTATAGTAACTATTATTAGCACCAAGTCTTTGATGTTTATTAATCTGATTAAGCAATGGTATCTGTTTCATTATATTAACTTTAAGTTTATTCTCACCTGAATAAGTACCTGAATTATAATATAAATCATCAGGATTACCAGTAATAATATAATTACAACAGGCTTCCAGTAATTTGAGATTATCAGAAGCAATACTTAATGCAGCTACTGGTTGACTATATAGTTTCTTACCTTCATTAGCTAATCCCCACGGAGTATATTGAATAGTTTCAGACATTAAACGGTCAGCACTATATAAGATATAATCTGCTACTTGTGTAGAATCATCATCGTCATCAAGCATTAGTTTACCAACTACAAATAATGCTACTGCTTTAGTAATAGCTATCCATTCACCTAAACATCTGCGAATATTAGCTTTATCATATTCAGGAAGAATATTATAATAAGTAGTAAGATTAGCTACAAAATCTGCATAACCTTTAGCAATACCTTGAAGAGTACGAACTGCTTGAAGTTCATTACTATTATTTAGTTCGTAGTATTTCTTAAATGGCATGATTATAAATTCACCTAGACTAACATAAGTACCTTTACTAATAGATTCTCTAGTTTCATTATATATACCATCAAAGTGACCTAAACGATAACCAAAACGTTTTTGATAACCGGGAACTAAATGTTTATGGAACTGCATTAGTAACGCTCCCCACCAAGACTGCTGTAATTGATTAGCACCTATTTTATCATAGATACCATGTATCTGATGATTAACAGATATAACCTTATTACGGAAAGCAGCAATATCTTCGTTAGTAAGACCGCTATCAGGTTTCAAAGTGGCAACACCATTCTTCAATATAAGACTTTCTCTAAAAGAAGGATGATTCTCAAACTTCTTCTGTTCTTCTTTAGTATCTTCTTTATAAGTAGTTTTAAACTCTTCTCTTATCTCTTTAGGAACAGAACGTAAGAAATCAGTTATTATATCAGCTTTAAACTTAACATAACGTTCTTTCTCAATATAAGATTCAAGTACTTTATCTCTAAATGTTTCGTACTTACTAACTAATTCAGGATTATTCTTACGAAGAACTTTAAGTAATGCTTCTTCTCTTAATCCCATAGCAAACTGTTCAAATGACATTACTTTGTTCTTGCCATCAACAGTAACAACTCTATGAGAATGAAGCATAGCCAATAATGTAGCGTTCTGCATATAATGCTCACCTGCTGTCTGTTGGATAAATAATAGATTCTCTAATTTACCCATTGGATTACTACCTTTACCATAACGTTCTGTAACCATATCAGATTCAATAACATTGAATAATCTAATAACAGCATTAGTTTCGTTATTAGTAGTTTCATTATAAGCATCTGCTAAATAACTACCTATATTCTGCATCCATTCGTTCTCACCTTTACGGAAGTCTTTGTATTTAAAGAATTGTCCGGCAGCCATTTCCATTTGTATCTGTGTCTTACCATATAATATGTTGGCAATACCACCAGTAACGTTTAACATCATAAACTTACTAGATACCATATTACGCATAACACGAGATACTTTAGAACGAGTACCTTCATCCATTTCAAATTCATTAAATACTAACTTACGAACTTGATTCTCGAAGTGTTTAACTATATTTGAATCGTCACTTTTAGCTGTACGTATTTCTTGTTTACCAGTAATTCTACTAAGTAGTCTATTATCCATAAGTTTATCATTAGGATTTCTCTTAATAATATCCATATTACGTAATTGATTACTAGTAATCTTAGCTAATCTAGCTATATCATTACGAGTATTAAAATTATACATACTATCAATAAACGAGTTAAGTCTTTCAAGAACATTAGGATTATTACGTTCTGCATTTTCCTGTGCTCTTTGTTTACGTAATTCATTATTCTTAGCTTGAGTTTCACGAACATAAGCTAGATATTCATCAGTAGTTTCACCTTCTTGTTTCTCACGAATAGGAAGAAGTTTAATCTCTGATAAACTATGTAACATAGGAGCATTACTAAATCTTTTATATAAATTAAGTTCTATATCAGATTTATTAGGAGTATCGTACCAACCATGACTACGTTTGAAGTCTTGCCAATAATCAGTAAATCCTTGATGTGGTTGTTCAACAGCTTGATTAGGTAAGTAACCACGATTAATATAAGCACGACTACGTTTATCTTTAACAAGTTCATTAAGAAGACTATCTACTTCATTATATAACTTCTGTTGATAAACATTCATTCCATAATATTTATCATTACGATATTTATTAGTAGAAGGTTGTAGTTTAACTTCATCGTAGTTAGGATTCTTATATTTATCCTTAACTTTAGTTTCTAACCATTTATATTTAGGACTATATTCCATATTATTGGCTTCATCCTTAACTATCATTTGTCTCCAAATAGCTAATGGTTCGTATTCTTTAGTAATAGGATTAAGAACATGATTATCATTGTACCATTTATCAAATACTGCTTTACCCATTTTATTCATAGCTACATACATAGCTTCATAATATACAGTATTGACATAACTTACATGATTATCTAACCATTCTTGAGCTTGTGTCTCATTTGGCTTAACACGACCAACTGCCGCAGCAAACATTTGTTCTTGATGTTTCTTTAAGTTAGCTACTTGAACTTCTGTAAACTTAGTACCATCAATAGTTCCTGTTTCATCATACTTACCGTATGCCATAGTACGAACAAAACTATCAAAAGGATTACCAGCACGAGTATCCATATAAGCCTTCTTTAATTCATCTAAGAATTGACTTTTTAACTTATAATCAGTATTAGCTTTAAGCCATTCAGCCGATTCTTTATAAGTTTCAGATGTTTCCGGATATTGAAGACCTTCAATAGCTTGTTTATAACGAATAACAAAAGCATCTTTAGGTTTACTTTCTTTATACTTATTATTAAGTTGACGACGAGCTAATAGATAATTATTAACTGCATTAGCTTCATAATAATTCTCTTTATAGTTACCATCAACATCAATAGTAGCACGCATTTCAGTAAGTTCTCCTCTAATCTCTCCAAGACGTCTTTCATTCTGAACAGTCAGAGTACTATAATCATTATCAATCATTGTACTTAATATATCTCCTTCTTCATGCAATAGTTTCATCAACTTAACATAAGTTTCAGGATACTTATTAAGTAACTGATTCATGTTATAGTATTCTTGATACATCTCTTTGACGTATTCACGCTCTACATTATCTATTAAGAACTTCTCTAATTCGTCTTTAGCTTTCTTATATATAAGCCCGTCCCGACCGTTTGGGTCTTCGATTTGTGCGAGCTTTACAGCCTCTTTCAGCGACCTTAATTTGTCGGTGAACGATTCATTATACGGCAGCAAAAGGTTGCCATTTTCGTCCAAAATATCGTTCAGAGACACGTCTATACCGTTGTTTTTTGCGTCCTTAATGATAGACGATATTGCCGAAGTAAATGCTATCTTTTTATTTCTAGCATCTATCTCACTAGCTCTTAACTGATTCATCATTTGTTTTAGAACTATCTGAACTATTGGTATATGTGTCTCTTGACTATCAGCTAACCAAAACTGGAAGAAGTTTTCATCTTCAAATGCTTCTGTAATACTAAGCATATTAGATTGTACACGTGGGTCACTAGAAAGAGTAGTAATATAACTATCGAAGTACATTTTAGTACTACGTTTAACTACATTATCCAAATCTTTAATACGTTTGAACTTATCCTTAATCTGTTTAAGCATATCATTAGTTCTACGTAGACCTTCTATCTCTTCTTCTGTTTCACTTAGATTATGAGCTTCGTCAATATCGTATGGTTGAATAGCTTCAATAATAGCGTAATCTTCTACGAATCTATTAATATCATCTAAGAACATTTCATAACGAGTACGTAATGTTTCATCTTCTAACATACGGTCGAATAACTTCTTATTAGTTATACTCCATTTCTCTTTAACTATCTTATTACCGTTTTCATCTAATTCATAAGTACCATCAGAATTAACAACATAAGTAGTATAGAAATTATGAATATCAAATAAGAAATCATCAATACGTCTATTAGTATAACCATTGATAATCTTCAATGCTTGTTCGCGTAAATTATCATTTAACTTAGTAGCTGTATTAGAACGTAAATCAATAGCTGCAAATGAACGAAACGCATCATTAAGAGCTGCTTCTTCAACATTAGCATTACTGCGTTCAACACTTTCAATGACACGAGAAATATAATCATTGATTTCTCTATCGTTATCTACTAATGCAGATTCAAGTATATCCTCATTAATGAAATCTGATTCTGTCTGAACACGAATAATATTATTATTAGCAAACTTATCTAATCTAGCATTTTCTTTAACTACTTGAGTAATAGCATTACGTCTAGGGAATTGTAATTGAGCAATACTATTGATAGTTACTTTCTTACTATACATATAATCAGGAGTAAGGTTAACTAATTTAGTAGTTAATCTGCCTAAATTAGTAACAATGTAAACTTCTCCTTCTTTTTCATATCTAAAGTAACCACCTGCTCTAAAACCTGTATTATCTACAACTGTTTGTAGAACAGGAACAAATCCAACACCGTTAACATTTACATCATTTATAGTCTGATTAATACTAGCTTTAAGTTGTGCATAATAAGGAGATTCAGAATTATCTGATTTCTTCTTTCTAAGTTGAACTTCGTTAGCATCTAATTTAGTCATAGCTGATTGTAATCTCATAGCTGCAATATCAGTGTTATTACGGTCATTAATAAGTTTACGAATATTACCGTAATTCATATTAGGAGCTACAACAACATAATTAGTAATACCAGCAGCTTCAAGAGATTCAATAGTATCTAGTATGACCTGATTATCAGTAACAGCAATAATGTATCTACGAGAAGTATCAACTTGTTGCTCCTTTATGGGGGAAGTTAAGACAGTACTATTAGGAAATGCTTCTTCTATTAATAAATTAGCACCAGCTTCAAATGCTTTAGGAAGAACTACAAATTTACGAATATCAGAGTTCATAGCAATATTAACAGAACTAATAAATGCAGGGTCATATTGATTAACAGAAACTTCTTCTAATATATCTAATGGAAGAAATATTCTATTATTATCAGGATTAACACTAACTTCTCCGATTTCATTCTGTTCCAATGGATTAGTAGGAAGCATATATACAACATCTCTATCATATACTAATTTATATAATCTTAGAGTTTTGTTATTATCATTAGTTTTAGCATAATGACGGTATCTACGATTATCTTCACTACCAGTAATCATTCCACGTTCTTTTGCTTCTTTAAAAGAAAGCATACCTACACCAAGTCTATTAAAAGTTATCTTATTAGATTCTTTATATTTCTTATTCTCAAATGTAAGTACGTCAGGATTATTAGGATTAGTCCTAAAGAATAAGTCGCGTAGTTTCTCTATTGCTTTATCATCATTACTAGCTCTTTCATAAGTTCCAGTTTCGCTACCATACTGAATCATACTATTAATAGCTTTATCTGCATCATTAATAATATTAGTAGTACTAGAAACTCCATTATTAGAATCAATACCAGTATCTTGTCCATATAGAAGTTCAACAGGAATAATCTTACTAATTGTTCCACCTTTAAATTTATAACCTTCTACTACCATAGAATATCTTACTAAATCCATAGCAGCAAGTTTAATAAATGGATTATTACTATGCCAAGCATTACGAAACATCTGATATTGAGATTCAGTAGATATAGTACTATCAACAATAGAGATTCTATCATAACTATTACGAAGTCCTCTATATTCAACATTGAGATTCTTAAATAGATTATTATCAGAAGTATATCTTTGAATCAACGCTACTTTATTGGCAGGAGATAATTTCATAAATGCTTCTACATTCTTTTCAGACATATCAGACATATTGAAGCTACCTACTATATCAGTATAACCATATAATCTAGCACGAGTATTCTGTTGACTACTAATAAGATTTAGATTATAGCTAGGAATAAATTCATTATCGCTCTTAGTTATAAATCTATTAGTATTAACAAAACCAGATTGTGCTTGGCTCATATTAATTATAAAACTCTCTAACTGTTGAATAGTTTGTAAATTACGAATATCGAACTTACTAACTAATTCACGGAATTGTGGAGTTTGAGTTTTGAATATTTCACTATCGCGAATAATCTTTTCAGTAGCTATACAACTATACTTTAATTGATAATACAAAGAAGGATATGCTGATTCTGAATCATCCTGATTAATATCATTAATTGTATTGAAACTAATTTTAGGGTAAATAGCATCTATAAGATATTTATTACCTTCTTCTGTAACTGCTTTAAGAATAGGTTCTCCCTTTTTACCACGAGTAATATTATTATTCTTAATATCAGTAATACGATTAATTACATTATCAATTTCATTAGCAGATTTACCAGCACCAAACTTATCACTAGTAATAACCATCATATTAGCATTGATTTGGTCACCTATCTCTTTGAAATATTCAAATGCTCTTAATGCTTTAATTTGATATATAAGATTATCAGTATTATTATAACTAGTACTTTCTACATCATCTTTAAGATGTTCTCTTAATTCAGTTATTCGTATTCCTTCTTCGAGTAATTCGTCTTCATTAATAGTTACTCCTCTAGCTTCAAGCATCGCTTTAACATCTTTAAGACGAGTTTTCTTAGTAATACTATTAGCCGGAATACCAACAGTTCTAGCTAATCTTATATACATATCTCGTCTTAATCCTATAAGTGGATTAAATCCAGTTTCACCAAATACATTATCGTTAGCATTTTGTCTAGCAATAAGTTCGGTTATTACAGGTTGATTAACGAATAAGATAGAAGTTTCATAATTAGCACCACAATCAACAATAGACTTATATACATCAAAAGTATATAAATCAACATTAGGCACACCGCCTTCTTTTACACCATCGAGAATAAGTGCAGTAGTTTCAGAAGAATAAGGAGTAATTAAACGATTATCTATATTAAGATTATCATAACTCCAACCTAACTGATTATGGTCTACCATTACTTCTTTACCTTTTCTAGTTACGTCTCTAAAACGTTTTCTTAATTTTGATTGAGCGTCTTTGGCTTCTTTCTCTGTATTATATGTATATACAAACCTAAAACCACCGTGAGCACCATCAATAATAGTCTTAGCTTTATTACTAATAGAGGCGAAGTTGTCACGATTAACAGAAATAGCTTTAAGACGCGCACCGGACATATTAGCATCACGATACCAATTTTGAGCAATTACTGAATTAATATTACGATAAGTTTCTGATAAACCTTCAAAGATATTACTCTTTGCAGCTTTAATATCTTCGAAGTTACTAGACGATAAGTTCTCACCAATAGATACTGGTAGATTCATTATATTAATAAATGTATCTACTATCTTATTGTTACGAGCATCACGAGTATTCTGTTGAGCTACTGTTAATCGACTAAATTCTTCTTTAGAATAAAGTCCTGATTGTTCAGCATATTTAGTAATAGCTGATTTATAAGCATCTGCATAACTAAGTCCTTCTTGACTTAAACCTATTGCAATATCTCTAGCATCTTGAATATTTTCTTTAGTTAGATTACTAAATAGATAATTGTTATATCTTCTTTCAACAGCAGCATCATCTTCTCCTTCGATATATTCTACTTTATGAGGTTTACCATTTTCATCAAAATAAGCAGTATGATAAATACCGTAGATACTATCAATATCGAAGTCAGCACCAGTTTGTAATACCCATTCATCAGGAACTACAATAGTAGAACCTTGAGATTCATCTAATAAACCTACTACTTTCATAACAGCAACTGATTGTTTACCTTCTGTTGGAATACGATAACCAATCATAGTATCTAATCCAGCAGCTTGTAAATCTTCAATAGTTACTTCATGTACTAAGTTACCTTCATTATCATAAGTATTGTAACCTTTAACCATCCATTTAGGTAACAGTATTTCTACTTCTTGGTTTCCATCTTTATGATAAGTAAGTTTACGACCTAGATTATATCCATGTTTCTCTTCTACTTTTGACTGCATTAAATCACGTAAATCAGTACGTCCTGACAATGAAGTCATACCAATATCTGATACTTGACTAGCATGAAATCCCGGAAGTACTTGTCGAGTAATACGATTAGTAAATATACTATTTACAATATTCTCTATCTTACTACGAACTAGATTAGTCCATGCTGGCATATAAGGCATACCAGTTTCAGGATTAATTTCAGCATATTTACGATAATTACTATCTAATCCTCTACGAGTTAGTTCGTCTTTAATAAGTGCTATAAACTGATTATTATCAATCTTAGCTTTACCATCTTCATATACTACGTTTCCTTTAGCATCAATACTAACTCCAATACGAGAAGCAGCATCTTTGAAACTATCTTGAATATTAGCTGTAAAGTTATCAAAGAAGTCTTTAATAAGAGCTTGTCCTTCGGGAGTATTACCAATATTATCTATTAGCTTCTTTACAATCTGTAATCCAGCTTTATTCTCACCGTCCATGTGTTGAGGAATATCTTGCTGTGTATAAAGATTAGAATACCAACCAGTTTTATACTTAGTTTGAATATCAGAAGTAAACATCTCTAACTTCTTTTTAGAGGGGAATTTCCCATGAGAATCCCAAAACTCTAATACTCTATTAGTAGTAGCTTTTTCGGTAGTAGTAAAGTTTACCTGACCAATATTATTATCAGTCATATATTTAGCAAGTAAACCAAGTTCACTATTACCTAAGAATCTAGGTATAAGTACAAATTCAGCATTTTTAATCTGAATAGGATTAGCTAATTTAGCATCATTATCTACTTCTAAATCATAATAGAAGTTCTTCTGAACTTGTATCTTTTTAGATAACTCTCCTAACTTAACATTATCAATAGGTTTGCTTTCGTCATAAAGAGCTTCAATTAAGTCTTTATAATTATCATACTCGCCACGTAGATACATTCTACGAACAAATTCATCTAATGTTATAAACGATTGAGCATCGGTTACTTCTGACTTATCTTTAGCAAACTGTTTAAGTATAAACGCTTCTGTCTCTTTAGATACATTAGCTATTTTTAATTGCTTCTTTAAATCTGCAATAACTCCACCACTACTCTGAACATCTTCAAGAGTAATATATTTAAAACTACTATCTACACTAATAGTCTTATTAGGAGAAACTACTATATCTCCTAAATGCTTCTGTACATTGTATAAGTCATATCCTGCATAAGCTAATCCTCCGGCTTGATATTCTTTGTTACGTTTAATTGTATCACGAGAATCTTTATAATATGCTTCATCTCCAAAGAACATATCATTTAGATTATTATATTGAATCTCATAGTTAAGAACCATTTCAGCAATGAAGGAATTAAATGATTCTTGACTAGCATTCTTATACTTATCTACAAACTCTTTATCAGAACTATATTTAGCAATAGCTTCTTGTATTCTATAATTAATATAATTATCTATATAATTATAAACTGAATTACGAAGTCCACCAGTAAGTCTAATATTATATTCTCCGTTCTCGTCTTGTATTAGCGATATTTCACTATTGTTTCCCCCATAAAGGAGTGAGAATACGTCACCATCCTCGAACAGCCAATTCATATCTACCGTTTTAGCTGTCTCACTATTATAATTCTTAAGATTCTTAACTTTATCAATAAGTAGACTTCTAAACTTAAATACATTACCGGTAGGAATACCGTTTGCATCAAGAATACTTTTACGATAATGATAATTAAGTCTAGCTTCGGATTTACGTAAATCTTTAAACTCTTCTTTTATCTTAGGTTTACCGTTTTCATCAGATACAATAGTTACTACTCCATTCTCAACAGTTGTCTCAAATAAGAAGTTAATAGCTTGTGCCATTTCTGCTAATTCTTTAGCATAAATGTTAGCATAAGCTACATATATTGGATGTCCATGATTAATATAAGTATTATGAATATTATCTCTAACCAACGAATTAAATTCTTCTTCAAATATTATATTATTAGGAATCTCTCCTTTAAATAATTCTGCTAATTCTCTATTAGTTCTTCCATTAAGATTAGATTTATCAGAACTTCCTGTATATGCTATATAGAAATCCTTTGTTGGATTTTGTCTAGCATAATCATACAGTTTTAATATATTAGCTCTTATTTCATTGTCTGTTTTTGGGACTTTCGGAGCATTAACAGTAGTAAGCCCATAGGCCTTACCACTATCAGATAATTTATTATCCATTTTTTCTCCTTGTTTAACTCCAAAATATTTATAAGCTGACAAAGCTGCTCCACCAGTACCTTTATTTGGATTTCCATTTATTCCTAAAGGATTACTACCAAATACAAATATTCCATTATTAGGAAGAGATGTTAATTGTCCTTTATAAGTTCTACCTTTATAAGTTTTATTAAATAAGCCATCAATATCTAACTTATAACTATTGAATACGAAAGTCTTAGGTGCATCAGAAGGAGTTTGAGTAAAGAACTTAGATTTCTTAACTCCATTAGTCATCTCATAATTATCTCCGTTATTAGCGTATTCATTCAAAGTTATAATATCCCATTCAAGAGCGTTAATATCTTTATAAGACTTAGCTTTACCTGTTACTTCATTACTAACTCCATTATATAATTGTGCACCAAATTCACGATAATATTCAGTTAGTTCATAACCAGTATCAGTAAGACGAAGTAAACCGGGAACTACTTTACCATTAGATAGAGTTTTCTCAATAAGAATATTACTATATCGATATTGAGGAATATTAGTAAATTGAATAAGATAATCACGAAGTTCTTTATTATCAGTAGGATTATCATTATAACGATTATCGTTAATTCTTTCAAAGAATTTACTAATATAATTATTCTTTAGAATATCGCTAACAAGATTATTCTCTGCATTAATACTATTAAATTCAGAGTTTACCATCTGATAATCTTTAAATCTATCAGAGATACGATTAGCTATATTATTAGCATAACCGCCTTTATATTGTAATTGAGACTTATCAAAAGGAGTTACTACATATTCTTCATTTTCTTTAGTCTTAGCATATTCTCCTGCATAATGAATACGTTGAGCTTCATTATCTATTTTTAATAGATTACTAGCTTTACCAACTACTTTATTAAATTCTAACAAATCATTGATAAGAGTAGTGATATTAGAAAGTTGGTTATCACCGAAGTTACGAACGTAGTTAACAACACCCTGCCTATCGACGCCGAAGTTATATTTATTAAAGATTGCAGAAACTTGTTCTGTGATTTCTTGTATTTCATTAATGTTGGAATTGTTTAGTGTGGATAATCGGTTTTTAAGTTCTTCTAATATAGCAACGTCTCCTGTCATAACAGAAGGATTATGAATAAGGGAATCAAAGCTATTGAGTATCTTATTTTGCAGATTAAGTTTAGGGAAAGTATTACGATTCTTAGTAACTACACTAGAACCATCTTGACTATATACTACTTCATTACGTTCCCAAATAGACTGTTTTAATTGAGTATATATCTTATTTCTTATCTGAACATTAGCTTCGTCTTCTAATAGACGAGCTGCATATTCTAAATGAGATACTTCTTTAAAACGTGAAGCAATAGTATGGAAACTTTCTACCATAGCTTCAACACTAGAGAAATTACCATAGTTATTTATAGCTTTAAAAGAACTATCAAAACTGGCACTTTCAGCTATACCTGAATAAGTATTATTAGAAGTATCAGGCTTCTCATTTATAAACGCATTACTATTTGTTTTAGGTAAACGAGCAAACCATTCTTTTACTTCTTTACTAATATTCTTATCTATATTCTTTCTTTGGTCAGCTAGTTCAGACCAATCAGCACGAAGAGCTGCAATACTCTCTTGGTCATCTTGACGAGAGTTTTGTTCACTATCTTCTTTAACATCTTCACCTACTTCATAATCTTCATTAGTATCTATGCCAAATTCTTTACTAAGACTAATAACTTCGGGTGAATTAATAACAATATCAAATAACTCATTGCGGTTATAATTACCACCATCATAAAGATTACGAATAATAGTACCGATATAACTCTTTTGTTCTTGAGTAAGTTCCTTATCATTCTCTTTTAAATGTCGATTAAGATAAGTAATCATAGTTAACTTTACAGCAGCTTGAGGACTTAACTCATTACCAGCTTTATCCTTTATAATTCCTTCTTCACCTTTACGTTTCTTATTAGCAAGAGCTTTACGAATACTTCCTTGACTCTTTAAATAAATAGTACTAAGGATATTAATAGCATGGTCTTCCTTTGCTATATCATTACCAAATACACCAGTTCGTGAAGTACGAACATTCTGAACATAATCTTGAGTATTAATAGTTTCCCTGTTATTATATGCTATAATAGCATTAACAGTATTATTATCAATACTCTCATCATTAAAATCTCTACCAGTCTTTTCCTTATACCATTCACGAAAACTATTGTCTTCGATAGTAGCTAAGTATTCAGTAGATTTTCTAACATCATTATTAGTAAGCGGCAATAGCTTATCTAATTTAGGATTACTAGGAATACAACTCATATACTTTATATTATTAATTAAATGATTACTAACAATACCAAAGATAGCATTATTATCAATACTATCAAATATATTTATCAAATAGTCTGAAACCACACGTTCCGAAGGCTACCGAACGCCCGTAGACCGCAAAATTCTGCCGAAATTCGCATTTTATATACGTTCGTGATAGTAAGGTAGGGACATAATAAAAGTCCGGCAGATGCGCTTAAAATGGCTCATTCTAAGGCTCTCTGCCGGACTTTCATCTCTAGGCTTATCTTACTTAGCTACATACAAAACTAAGCTCACCAGTGTCAAACAAACGGCTCACAATAGCTTTCTGTCGAATATTCAATCCCTCAATTAAACTATCGAAGTTATCGACTTGTCGGTAGTTATCACTTATACTACTATCTAAGTCTAGGTCTATATCAGGAATATCAAATATATCATCAGTAGGAACACTAGCATCTTCCTCTGCTCTATCAAAAGTATCGTCGTGAGTAACAGTAGAAGTACTAGCAGTATCAGCAGTTTCTAATCCAATAGTAGATAAACGATTACGAACTTCTCCAAGTAATGTATTATCTATCTCTCCTATCTTACCTATTAATTCTACTAAAGCATCAACTATTTTAGTAAATAAATTATTTGATTCAGTAGTAGGATTGGAATCATATTTAATTCTAGCAAGTAATCTAGCGAATGTACGATTAGTAATAGCTTCAACTACAAACTCTTCAATAGCAACAGCTCTAGGTTTACCACTATTCAAGAACTCTCCGTATTCTTTTACTAATGCTGCATCCTGATTAATAAAGCTAGCAAACTTATCATATAAGTCTCCAAATGATTGTTCTATATTAGCACGTTCATCATTAAGTAGATAATGTACACCTTCATGTATAAGAGTAAGTACTCTACGTTCAGGAGCAAGACTATCGAAACGATTACTAAGAGTAATAGTATTACCACCGGCAACTATTCCTGCAAATCTACCTTTTTCACCTACTGTTTCAATATCAGGACTAAGTTTAACACCTGCTGCTTCTAATGCAGATACAACAGATAATAGATTAGGATTATCAGTATTAGCTTGTGCAACTTCCATAAGAGTACCTACTTGAGGAGTAGTATCTTGACTAACAAGTGGGTCAGGTACAGAAGTAGAAGATTCAGCAGATTGCTCCTCTATGGGGGAAACAGCGGCGTCAGCCGCGTTAGTACGACCAGCACTACGACTAGGATTCATAAGAGTAATAGTCCTATTATAAACATCGCCAGTATAATTAAAATTACTAATAATATTGCCCTTACTATCAGTTACATTTCCTAAGTCAGTAACTAGTACTCCGTCTTTAGCTACAAACTCTTCATAACTACTATAACCAGTATCCATCCATTCATCTTGAAGTATGTTAGGTATCTTAGCTTGTAATTTACCATCTACAACTCTAAATAGATTAGATTCACCACGAATAGCTGAATTAATAACATTACGAGTAAGTAAACTATATACTCCTTCCATCATCTTACTAAAGTTACCATGATTATTAGTAGGAACGAAACCATTAGGCATACGAGCCATAAGTCTTCTAGGTTTAGTTTCACCCGGAATAGCAAATGCTATATTTCTATCAGCAACATTAAAGTAAATAGTTGGTCCAACTTTATTAAGAGGACGAAATGCACGACCTACAACTTCATAACCATATAAAGCTTTTTGTTTACCTACATACTTAGTTATCTCATCTAATAATTGTTGATGTAATTCAGTATTGCCTTGTAATGTAGCATCTACTAAAGAATGAAACATCTTATCTAATCCTTCATTAAACCTCTTAGTATATTCAGTCGCTTCTGTTTCACTATTACTCATAGTATTCTCACGACTAGTAACTGAAATAAGTCTTCCTTCTGAATCTTTAATAGTCATACCTATTACACCTCTAGGAATACGACTAGCAGCAATTATACTATTAGATTTAATATCAGCAACTCCACCATCAACTCCTACAACTAGACGATAACCATCAGTAGCTTCGTTAGTAGTGACATCTCCGAACTTACGATATATAGGATTACCATGTTTATCTTTAGCATAAATAACACTACCTGAACTTGTACGTCCTACAACTAAACGTTTCTTTTTAGACTTAGTTTTACTAATAGAGGACCTTAAGTTATTAATGTCCGTATAAGACTTCTTGAGCTTATTCATCCAATTAGTCAACGATTCATTAACAATAAAACTAAAGTTAGATTGGTTAACATTAAGAGCATTATTAAAGAATATAATACTATTAAGATGTCTAATCCTATCTAATAGATTAGTCTGTGTATCACCGAATAGACTAGTTAGATTCTTCCAATGTTCGTTCTCTTGTAAAGCATTAAGTTGATGTCCAAATGTTCCTTCGACTTCTGGATTATTACGAACACGATAAAGACGACGTATGTTATTAAGTAATTGTACAAACTCTTTAGCACTATCATCTTCATTAGCAATAATAGATTGAAGTTGAGTTATAAAATCTATACTACCATTCTTAACAGTATATCTCCAACCTTGATTCATAACTTCAACATTACCATTGTTATAACCAATCTTAGGAAACTCACCTATCTTAATTCCACGAGACTTAACTACAAGATTATTATTTTCATCTAATTCTACACTAACTGTATCGTTAGATTTAAGTTGACCAATACGAGAATAAACCTTACTATCATTTAGATTAACTAGATTGAAGAAATAACCATTATCTTTAGATTCCTGTTTCTTTTCGGCAACAGCATCATCTAAAGTCTTACTAGCAGACTGTACAATATCAGAAGGAGTTTTAACTTCGGTATCAATATTAACTATCTTACCATCTACTACTTGACGATTAGCTAGAATCTTAATATCATTATATAAGTTAATAGCTCTAGGATTCATCTGTTGAAGATAAACCATCATATCATTAAGACTAGTAAATGTCTTACCTCCTACTTCATTACCTTGTATCTGATTATATAAATCTATAATAAGATTAATCTCTTCTATACGCTGACGTTGACTTTCTAAGTCATTATCAGATATAGCTGATTCAAGAACTGTACCATCTGTTTCAGTACTTTCTTCTTTCTTACTAGTATCTACAATAGTAATATCTCCTGCGGCAATAGCAGTATTAAGTTCTTCAATAGTAACATCAGCTATTATATTACCTTTAGCATCTAAACCATCGATACTTACATTACCAAACTTACTAATACGAACATCTATATCGTTAACTTTAACCGGCTTACGAGTAACATCTCCAAGACTTGCAAAAGGATTAACTATCGTAAACTCTAAATTACCAATATTTGATTTATTAACAACTCCTTGAGTACCTTTAGAAACTACTTTATCTAATGTTTCCTTTAGCTTCTTTTCTTTGGCAGTAAGTGGTTTAGCTTTTGGTTTTGGTTTAGGCTTAACCGCTGGTTCTTCTTGAGTCGTCGCTTCGCTCCTCCTTTCCCCCATAGAGGAGCTTCCTTGCTGATTGTTCGACTGTTGTTGCTGAACTTGACTTTGTACAGTTAACTTATTTCTTCTTTTAGAAATAGCTTCTTTTAGATTACTTATTTCAGTCTTACCATTCTCTGAATTATTAAGAATACTAATAGCATTAGATAAACTCTTATTAGCAATATCTTTACTTTCTTCTTCTGTAAAAGCATTATCTAAAGCCTTCTCTAACTTAGCAAGTTCTTCTTCGGTAGCAGCATTAACATAATCATTAAGATTCTTCTTAGCAGACTTAACTAGTTTCTTAGCAGCTTCTTCTAATTCTTTTTTACGAGTATCTTCAAATTCTTTAGCTTGTTCATTAGTAGTAATAATACGAGAACGATAATTATCTCTACGAATTTCATCGAGAAGTATCTGTCCCATATTATCCATATACTCTGAATTAACAGCACGAACTTGTTTAGCTAAAGTTCCTAGACTAAAGTCTTTATCTGCTTGTTTAAATAGAGCAACATCGTTTTCATCTAGTTCTTCTATTTGCTTTTTAATCAAATCATTCTGTTCTTGACTACCTTCTATTCCAAGAGCGATATTCTCTATACCACGAACATTATCTAAGAATAGACTTTCCATAGGACTTAAACCTCTACGTAGGTCTGTAACTTTAGATTCAATTACTTTAGATATATCAAGATATTGTTCGGCTTGTGCTCTATCTAAAGGATTATTACTATTCTTCAAATTATTATAAGAAGATAATACTTCTCTGCGATATTGTTCTAATATACCTAACTGCATACGATTCTTAGCTATCGGGTCGAGAATCTCATTAATAGCAGGAATATTATTTTCTAATTGAGATTGAATAGTATTAAGTCTTTCTATTCGTTTACCTAATAAGTCTGCTTCTTGTGCATTAACTATATTCTCTGATATAGCAACATCTAGTAAGGCATCATCTATATTAGCACTACGTAAAGCAGTAGAATAATTAATATATCTATCAAGAACAGTACGCATAGTCTTTTTTAGAGATTGAGTATCTCTATCATACTCTACTTCATCTGCTAAACCAGCATCAACTAATTTCTTCTTTAATCTAGGGTCTTCAATATAATCTTCGAGTAACTCATAGTTACCTGAACGAATAGCATTTAAAGTTAGAGTAGTTACAAACTTCTCTTTAGCAGCAGCACGTAAATCTTCTTGTTCTTCGGGACTAACTTTAGCATAACGAGTGGTACCAATTGTTGGGTCTTGACTAACAGTACCATCATCAAGATAAGTAATAGGAACGCCTTTTTCATTACGTTCTATTTGGAATGGATTCTCACCATTTTCAATAACTTGCATTTGACGAGAGTATTCGTTAAACACTTGTTCGCGACTACTTATTTCAGATATACGTTGCTTCTCTTCAATATTACCACCTTTACGATTATTAATGGCAGACATTGCACCACCAAAAGTTACACCGCCAATAACTCCCCATAATGCAGCATTATATAATTGAGGATTCTGCAAGTACTTCTCGATTCTATCCAAAGATACAGCTCCGTTATATTGTTCGGCTTGACCTAATAAATAACGACCATATAAAGTACCTTCTTCTTGACCTACAAAGTTAATAGCTTCTTCAATACCTTCGGATAATTCAGATAATAGAAGATTCTCACTAGAATTAATAAATCTATTTATCTTACCTGCAAAATCTTTAATCGTTCCTTTTGCTGCTTGACCTAATGTTTGGCTAGCAGATTCCATACCAGTAGAAGCTATTCTATCGAGAGCTTGATTCTGCGAATAGCGAATACGTGGAGTAATAGCACGATTAATTTGTCCTAACGCTTTATTAACTGCACGTAATTGCATATAGTCAAAGAATATATTACCTACATTATATCCAAAGTTACGCATAGCTGCTTTATCTGCAACTATAAGAGCAGCTTCTTCTTTAGTTCTTTCTTTAGCTTCACTTGCAATATCAGGATTGTTATCTAACCAATTCTGAAACTCTTCATCAGACATTCCAGTAAATAGAGATAATGCTTCACCTTCTATTTGTTCTGCAACACCACGAGCTTCTTGATAGTTTTCACCTAAACGCATACCAATAGCAGTAATACCATCGTTAGCAATAATCTTTAATTTATTGGCACGATAAACATTATCTAATTTAGTAGCCTTTTTTGCCCAATTTATTGCACGACTAACTTTAGAACTACTACGTCCTAATGCTGCAACTCCTTTACCAACAGCTCCAACACCTTTAGTTAATAAAGTTCCCGGAATCATTAAAGATAAAGAACTAGCAATACTTGGAACTTGGCTAAAGAACCAACCTGAAAAGTCATTCATATCAAATGCTTTATCAGGATTCTCACGATATATAGGGAATAAATCATCACGAACATAATTAGATATAGAATCGCCTGCTCTAGTAATAAAGTTACTAAAAGGTTTATCATCTAGTATTCCAGCAGTAGCTATATCTACTAACATACCCATACCACCAACAGTATCTCCTATAACAGTACCAATAGTTTGTCCTAGAGCATTACCTGCTTGTTTCCAAGCTGATTGATTCTTAGCACGTAGAGTTTCTAATTCTTCCCTACTTTGATATCTATTAGGTTCAGCACCATACTTAGCTAAAGAATGATATTCTTCTTCTGTTCCAGTAAAGACTTCTTTACCATTAAGATTACGAAACATGAAGTCACCTTGAGCTGCAACATCAGGTTTGTATTTAGTAACAGAAGGAACATCATTAGCCGTATTAACAGAATTAGCCCCACTGGATAGTGGAGCTTTTTCTACTGATATATCATCAAACATATTTGGCATAACTTACTTCATTAAATCGTTCATTTGATTAAGTATAACTTGACTAGGTGATTCACCAGTAAGACTAGAATACATACTATTGAAGAACTGGAATACCTGTCGTTTAGTATCAATATCTAAGTCTCTTAGATTACCAGTAACGCCTGACATTAACATAGCTTTCTGCATAAGAGGACGTGCGATAACTTGTTGCTCCTCTATGGGGGAATTTGCAATAGAACCATTTCTTGCACTAATCAAATCTATATCTTCTTTAACAGGAGCAAGAATAGCATTAGCTTGATGATTCTGAAACATACGTTGGAATAACTCGCTTTCTGTAATCTTAATTACCGGATTATCGTTAGCATCTAATATCTGATACAGACCACCATCGGTAACAGCAGAATAAGTACCATCTCCAAATTCACTATCTGATAAACGATAATTCCTTTTAAGTGCATTATTATACTTAATAGAATTAATAGTGTCCCATGCCTTAACAGCAGGAAGAGATTTAAATCTTTCTATTTCATCATTAAGAATAGCACCAGTAATCATATAGTCTCCGGCTACTGCGTTCTGTATTCTTTCTTCCATATCAGCATCAGGATTCTTAGCTACATTCTTACCAGTCTTAGTAGTATAAGGAATGTTTAAGAATACACCATATTCACCAGTAGCAGCAGAACTACACCAACCATTATTAATATTCTTCTTTTTAATTTGAGCTTGAATAGTCTGCATAATAGCATCTCTATCACGACTATCTTCTACTGGTTCAAGAACACCTTCAGCATTACGTTTCTTAATAACAATACTTCCTGGATTAGCAATACTAATCATATTCATTACTCGTTCATTATAATCTTTAAGTTGGTCAGCTTCGAATCCTTGACCTAAAGCAACTATATGGGGCGGTAAATCGAATACTGCTATATCTACATAATTAGGCGGAAGTGTTTTAGATATACGTTCGGTTGCAGCATTAGACATTTGTGCAGCTTTTTCATATACATAAGCTATTGAGTTTTTATCACTACCGGCAGTTGTTATCTCTCCACGACTTAATGCTTTAAATGGAGCTAAGAATTGAGATATATTACTACCATAGCGTTTAGTACCATGATAAACTACATCTGCTCTTTCAAATGATTTAGGTTCTACACCTTCATTAGTAAATCCAATAGGATTAACTTTTAAAACTTCACTTATTTCAGGAGCTAAACGAGTATAAGCATCTTTACTAATACGAATGTATTCCTTATCTCCTACTTTAGAGAATGATACGTCTTGTCTAGTAAGACCCATATCAACTCTTAGTTTAGATATAATAGCAGCTTTACTAGCTTCGTTAATAGGATTAACAAGAACTGTATCGAAACTATTACCTTGCGAATCTGTGAATAACTTATTCATTCTATTAGCATATTCACGTTGCATAGGATTATTAGTATCTGCCATATTTCCATTACTAAGTCTCTTGCCTAAGAAATCAGATGCGAACTGTTCGTCTTGTGTAAGATGTCCTTTCATAGCATCTAATCTATTATTGGCATTACTAATACCGCTGTAATAGTTATCTGCTTCATTTAACGCTTGTTTCTTAGCCGTATCTGATAGCGTTACATTATTAGCAATACTTGAACGTAATTGAGCATACGCTTTATCTAATGGAAGAGATTTAGATATTCCATAAGAAGCAAACATATTACTTAATTGTCCATTAAGACTATTTAATTGAGACGCTACTTTAGCCGGAGTGTCAGGGTCTACTTTTTCCTTACCACCAGTAGTTTGAAGAGAAGGAAGTAATTCAGGTTCTTTACCAGTCTTAGGTTTAGCAGAAGCGGCTTTACGTGCAGCAGCTAACATACTAAATCCAAGTTCAGGACTGATTCTACTTTCAACTCTACGATAAGCAGAAGCAGCATATCTAGGAGCAAATAGATTCTCTTCAAATTCTTTCTGTGACATAATAGTTCCATCGGGTCTAGTAACAGTATTATTCTTATTACCTTTATTAGCCTTCCAAACATTAACTTTATAATCTTGTTCAAGAGAAGCACGTGCTCCCGGAGTTTCATTTAAAGCAGCTTCAAATGCAGCACGTATCTTTTCCTTAGATAACTGTTGAATACCACCGGAAGTTTTAAGATAAGGAACATCGCCAGCAGCAATATTTCCTTGACCTTCTTTAAGATTACCTTCTGCATCACCCCATACTAATTGTTCACCTGAATTAGAATCAACACCAACAGTAGACAATACTTTCTGATATAGAGTATTATAATCTATTTGTTCAACAGGACGATAATTAGGTTGGAATTGATTACCGCCAATTACTTTACCACTTTCATCTGTTTGGTCTTGATAATTATATTTATTCTGTTCTAATGTATATGCTTTAACATCACCATCATAAGCATCACTATTAGTAACTTCATCTTGGAACTTCTTAAATTCCTGTTGATAACGCTCACGACCAATAAGTCCTGGATTACTAGCAACTTCTCCGGCTAATCTTCTTGCAGTAGTTAAAGCAGTAGCATAACTACCTTCTTGAGCACTTGCTTCTATTTGAGCATTAACATCTCTCGAATATTTATCGAGCCACTCATTTTCAGCTTCGTTTAATTGCTTATTAGCAAGAAACGTTTTAATCTGATTACTGGTTTCAATAGCAGTGTCATGTTTCTGTTGTAGAGTATTTAACGTACTATTGTAAACATCTAAAGGAGCGGCAACCCGCTCCCTCTTTTGATAACCAGCTGTTCTAATATCTATTGGCATAGTTATAGTATTTATAGTTAAGCAATCTTTTTCTTACCACCACATTTGAATAAAGTACTTCGTATATTACCTAGTCTACTCTTATTCTTATTCATTAACTTTAAGAATAGTTCCATTTGTTCAGGATTTGCAGACATCATAGCAGCAGTAGCATTTTCTTCTGAACGTCTCTTATCCATACCTAATTGATAATCTCTAACCGCACTAGTAAGTCCTTCAATAACATTAGTACGATTATTAGCTCTTGCTTGAATCTTTTCGTTTTCTGTTTGAGTAACCGCATTATCATAAGCATTTAATATTTGATTGTTTGCAGCTTCTACTCCTTGACGATTAAGAGCAGAACGATTGAGAAGGTCAGTCTCAACATTTTCTTTCATTCCTCTTAATTTATTACGTTCAAGAACTCCACGATTAGCAAGAGATTGAATACGAGCAATCTTTCCCGAAGAACTAGAAGTATTAGAATCAATAATTCTAGTTATATTTCTTTCAGAATCTCTACTTTCTGCTAATTGAGGATTTATATTATATGTAGTTCTCATTCTTGCAGGAACAATAGTTCTAGGTCTAGTAGGAGCTTGAATATTATTAATACTGTTTTTATTAGTAACACCACTAATAATATTTCCTAAAGCTCCTATTCCTGCACTAATTGCTTCTCCTCCAATTCCACTCATAAAGTTCTTAAAACCTCCTGACTTAGATAAAGGACTAGTACTAGAACTAATAGAAGCTCCAACAGGTTTAGTTGGAACTATACTATTTGTTTTAACAGAAGTTATATTAGCTTTAGTTAAAGCATTAGGAACAAAACTATTACTATAATCCTTTTCTAAACCAAAGTTATTATAATTATCTTTTAATAGTTTTGTCTTAGAACCAAGAGCTGATTTCTTTAATTCAGGATATTTTTTATACACTTTAGCTCTTACATCAGAACGACCGTGAAGTCCTGCTAACCTAAGAGCATCACGAGCATCAGCTTTAGTAGGGATAGGATAACTACGTCCACCACCTGCAAAATCTTTAGATTTAACACTAGGATATGGTTTCTTATCAGAACCATAATCTTTACTACGAGAAAGACCACCTAGTTTTTTCTTACCAGTTATTGTTCTCATATTTCTTTTCTTTTTAGTACCATCATCATTAAGACCATTCTTATCCTTAAATGATTCTTGAGCATTAAATACTTTAGAAGGTTCTACACCTTTTTGAACTAGTTCAGCAGGACTATTACCATTAAGAATAGGTTGAGCACTAAACACTTTAAGTTGTTTAGGAGTAACTTGTACTACTTCTCCACCTTCAGCTTCAACACCAGTTTTACCAGCGTCAATAACAATTCCACCAGCATTGTGTTTACGTCCTTTAAGAAGAAACGAATCTTTCTTAATAGGAATAGCCGTACCGCCTTCAACGATATGTGCTTTCACTCCTTTACGGGGGGAAGTTTTCACTCCCCCTCCTTTAGATAAATACTGGCTTAAAAACTGTGTCCTATCTTCCTCTGACATCATACTTTCATTTTGAGCACTAGCTAAAGCCTGATGGTTTTGTAGATTTTGAAGCCGTTCTTGTCTAAGCCTTTCAGCTTGTTCAGCTTTCTTTTTCTTACGATTACCTATGATACCACTAACAATACTAGTACCAACAGAAATCGCAGCACCTATAAATGCTTTAGGTCTTTGTTCATTAATACGTTTCATTATTCTCTGTATTTATTAACATAACATTCAATCTTCTTAATCTCTATTTTAGCTGTACCATCATTAATTACAAATCGTACACCTAAATATTTACCATTAATAAGATTAGATTTAAATGGTTCATACTTCTTATTAACATCGACATTGAGTTTACCAGTAAGTCTATCTATTGGATAATTAGTAACAACTTCGTTAAGAACACTACGGAAGTAATTATAATTCCATTTACCATGTTCGTAATAAGGCTTAACAGCATCAAAAGTATTACGTTCATTTACAGTAATATCTTCTAATCTACTAATAGAAGTGTTACTAAATAACAATATCTTATTACCAGCAAAATTAATATCATTTGCTTTATATAAGTCATAACTAATGTAGTTGAGTACTTTAATAGTATCGTATTCAAGATTGAACAATACATCTACTACCATAGTATTGTTATTCTCTCCTATATAGAACGGATTCTTATTGGCAGGTATCTCGAAATCTGTATATCTAAGATAACTAGACGGTTTTACAAATCCTATTTTACCTATAATGTTTTTCTTATTGAAGGAACTAATATACAAATTAGTTTTCGTATTATAAAATCCTCGACATAAATAAGTATGAACGCTAATCCAAGTATTAGTAACGAAGTTATAACTAAGGGTAAAATCTGAAACTTCCCCCATAAAGGAGCAGATTAGTCGATTATTCTCTTTATCCATTCCCATTAGTATCTTTGTATCACTAGTAAGATATTCATCTAATATAGATTGCACGCCATCACCTAAATCATTTAGATTCTTTTCATCAAATCTATATAATCGTTTCTTACTTCTATCTAGGAATATATAACCAGCTTCATTACATACGTAGGCTTCAAAATCTTGTAGACCTCCATAACCTTTTTCACTAGTGAATACTTCTTGATAATCTATATCAAAAGCGTCAGGCATTAACATCTGCACATCTTTATCTTTAGTATATAGAGTATTATCTCTATTAAAGATAAACATTGAATGTTCACAATGAGCAATAAGATAAGTGCCTATACCAATAACATTGATAATATCTCCTTTGTTTTCACTAATTATCTTATAAGCATTAGGTCTAAATATACGCCATTTGTTTTCTACTGATTCATCACTAATAACATCACTTCTACGAATAGTTTGTCTATATTCAGTAATAAAGTTAGTATATAGTAATTCATTATAATTAATAAACTTCTTACCTGCATAATCAAGATACATAGTACTTATTTCAAATGTATCATTAATAGTACTAGGTAACATGTGAATCATGCGAACATTCTGAACAAAAGAATTATCATCAGTACTAATAGTATAATATCTTTCGTCCGGAGCAGTTTTAATTGTTTTAGTAAATAATGGATATAAAGAGAAAACATCAATCTTTATTCTACTTATAGGAGTATTACCAACTCTTTGACTATCATAATGTACTCTAGGAAACTTAGGATAAAGATTACTATTATCAGTAGCTTTTTTAGGTATTGGGTCATTAGCATCATAATATACACCATTACGATTAAAGGCATATACAGAACTAGTCATGAAATAATAGTTATAATTATAATAATATTGTTCATATCCATAATTATAAATATCTCCTTTTGGATTAACATATTTAATATAACCTAGAGGAATAAGACTTTTATTCTCTGACATATATAAGTTATCACTTATATTAAGAAGAATACCTTTTACATAACCTCTGTCACTTCCTATATATAGTCCTAATTTCAATGATTTATTTAATACTAGATTAACAACAGCTTCTCTTCCAGCATTGTTATCATCTCTACTATCTGCCATTATAATCTTAGAACTTTTAACAGCTCTAATATCTCCAAATTCTTCATCAGGAGTAGACATACCATAAACATCATCGCTATTATAAAAGTCAGTAAACATTGGACCTCTTTGAGCATTACCCGTAGTATATCTAGATTGAGTAATAAATATATTACCTGCTCCAGCTTTCTTTAATATATCAAATTCAGGATAATAGAAACGAATATTATTAACCCGCTCATTAAAAGCAGTATTAAAATCATCATCTCTACGTACAGGAACTCCTTGACTTACTAATATAGGTTCTGTCTTTTCATAAGATATAAAATATCCTACGAAATCTTCTTTCATTGGTATATTATCAAATAAGAACTCTATTGGTTGAACATAAGTACTATCAGAAATCTTAGTTCCTCTAAACATTTTATCTCCCTTATTGTTCTTATAAAGAGCAATACCACTATCATTATATTTAGGAAATATATTACAGAATCTAACATTACTTATAGCATCAAATATATTAACTACTTCGTGTGCATTAGTAGTATTTATATTTCCATACTGACTTTTATAAGAATCAAACTTAGTTTTAATATCTGATATTAAAGTATCTTCATTAATGTCCATAGTTAATGGGATACTACCTTCACTAGCAGTACCTAAACTAATAGTTTCTGAATAAGTCATATTATTAGCAATACGAACACCATCAGTTATATTGCCGTTAGGAAAAACATAATGAATAAAGAAGTTATATACACAATAGTTAATAGCATACTTATAGATATTTCCATAGAACTCTGTATCTTCTGGTTTAGTTTGACTATCTAATATCTTAGGAGAAACAAAACCAAAAGCATAACTAAGATAACCTCCAGCTGGACCATCAACACGAAGTTCTTTATATTGATTACTACTACCTAATGTAAAGAACTCATTACCAGTAGAACGAACACCTCCTTCACTTATTGCTAAAGCGTCACTTCTACCAAAAGTAGGAATATCGAGAAGTAAAGCACTATAATTACTTACACCGTCCATATTGAATTTAGTATCCTTTTGGAAACAGATATATAAGTCTTTTACTATTCCTTCAAATGCTAATGTACTCTCAGCACTTACTCTATCATATATGCGATATCTTTCATGTCCGTCATAATCGTAATTAGAAACTGTTTTAAGATAATCAATAAAAGGTATAACTATCATAAATTCTTTTTCAGCAGTTATTATAGTTTGATTACCTTCTTCTACTGTTTCTTTAATATAACCAACTGGATATGCTTTTAAATCAGTAAAACTTTTAGTAGAACCTTTATCTCCTGATAAACTACTTATATCATAGAAATCAACAGTATAAGTTTCATTAATATTAAAATCTTTTTCTGTTGGTTCTCTATCTTCTTTCCAACGATATACAGTTTCATGAATACCTTCGATTTCATTAATTAAATCTTGAGTAGATTTATCTTCATTATTGAAAGTAACAGATATATTAGGAAATATTTCATTTACTGTATATCTAGTAGTTTCTCCATCAGCATTGGTTATTAATACAGCATCTGATTCACGTTTATAATAATCATCTCTTATATTAGTTTCTTTAATTGAAAAAATAAATTTATGTTTAGATACATCATAAGCTATTCTTATATTTTCATCAACACTCTCACCTCTAAATTTAGCAAGTTCATCAGCATTACCACCACTAGGATTAATAGTTTCATATTCTGTAATAAGAACTATTTGTGAATTAGGAAACTTAGTACGAATTTCCTGCATTACTTCAGGATAATCTACATAAGCAGTTTGAAAAGATTTTCTTAACCTTACACCAACTTCTACTGGACTACCACTAGACATATCATATCTATAATAATAATAGTTAGTAGGATTATAATGGTCATACTTTAATTTATAAGTATTTTCTCCAATAGTAACATCTCCTAAATAGAACCACATAGGTTCAACAATTTCTCTAGTATCCATATTCAAATCAAATTCTTCAATAGATACTACTTTGAAATCGTTATTAAAATCTCTTTGAATATTAGGAGCAGTATAAGAAGTACTAGTAAAGAAATCATTAGTACGTCCATATCTTACATAAGGATGACTTACAAATCCTAAAGATGATATAACAGAATATTCATTAGGATATACATTAGCTGGGTCAGAATCTCTACTAAATTCTAATATATACCAATTCTTATCATCAGGTTTAATAACTACGGAAGCTGCTGGTTCATATAGATTATTAGCATTTTGATAGGAAACATAGAATGGGGTAGAATGGCTATCATAATTACTATCTTTATAAAAAGCTCTAATAAAGTCTTGTGATGCAATCATTAGACATTTAGTACCATAACTATTTTTTCCAATACGAGTAAGAAAGAACTTTCTAGTAACTTCTTTATATTCAGTACCATCTCCGTAAGCACGTCCTTTAATAGTAACTACATAACCTTTACCAATATCAAAGGTTCTAGGATTATTAATTATTGAAGAACTAACACTTCTTGTTTTAGCAGAAACTTTAATAGCGTTATTACCTCTGAAATCTTTAATTCTAACTTGTATATTACTAGTATCAATAGAACTTACAAGACTATTAATATTTTCTTCTTTGTAATTTGCCACATATAATCTATTATTATAGTTACATATAGTTTTTACATTATACAAATTAAAGAAAGAACTAGTAATATCGTCAAGACTAAATGATTCATTATAAACATCGTCTATTGTTATTCTACTAGTTCCTATATTTATATCAGAAGTATTATATACCTTAGTATCTCCTTTTTGAGTATTTATTATATAACCTATTTGATAAGCTGTGTAATTAAGACCTGAATTATCTATTTGTAATCCTAACTCAATATTTAGATTAACTTTTTCAGTACTTAAATTTGTTCTTTCTTTAAATACGAAGTTTCCTATCTTATAATTAACTGGAAGGTTACCACTACTATCGTCATAGCCGAAACTACTATCTTCAACAACGCTTTCGTTATCAAAATCATATACTAATACAGGAACTCCTATTGGAAACCAACCAGTATAATCAGTTCCTTGCTTATATCTTATAAAGAAATTATATATACCTTTATATATAGAACTTCCTGATACAAGTTTCCAGTTATTAATATTTGCTTTAGGTATATTAGGAACTAATGTATATTTTATATCATTTCCTCCTTCTAAATAATTAGGTTTATTAAGATTGATTATTTTTAAAGGAACATCTTCATTAGAATTAAGTTCAGTAATAGCAACAATTAATTCATTATTTACATTATAAGTATAAGTACCTATGACTTTACCTCCTTGATAATTCCAATTAGTAATAACTTCGGTAATATCTTTAGTAGATTCTTTATATCTTCTAATCTTATTATTATTAGTAAATATAACTATTTCATCAGAACAAGAGATAACTCCGACTATCTCTTCGTTTTCTTCTAATGTTATGATTGTCTCAATAGATTGTTCATTCTGAATAGAATTACCATCACGAGAAACCATAGCATTAACAGCATGGGTTATTGAACCATTTTTAATAGATTCGTAACCTCCATCTTTATTAAGTTCTTTAACTATTTCCATTAGTCTCTAGGTCTAAATGTTGAATTATAAAAGAACGACGCCCAACCTTTATAGGCATTAGCATCTTGATTTTCATTAATAACAGAAGCTCTAGCTCTGTCACGAGAATCTCTCCATAACAAATATGGATTAACTGGCATAGCACCTTGTAGAGAATAGACTTGATGTTTAAGTCCTCTACTTAGTAGCTTCCACATACAGAACCATTCAAGTGCTTCGATAAGTTTTCCGTTATTAGGTATAACAGGAATATTACAATGAAACGTATCACTATATACAGTCTTAACTGTAAGATAGGATACGGTAACAATGTCTGCATCGAAGTTTAATTGAATAGCATTAGCATCACGAAGATAAACGAAATTCTTTCCTTCATAACCTTCGGGGTCTACTTCAACAGTACGCTTACTTTGTCTATCTCTATCGCGCTCTCTATCTTGAGTAAAGTATTCAGTAGTACTGGAAGAGCAACCACACTTTCTTTTCTTTACGGGGGAAATCTCGCATCCATCTACGTACACTTTAAAAGCATTCATACAACATGGGAAATAAGCAACTCTATCAACAACATCAACAGTAATCTCTTTTTCTTCATATTGAAGAATCCCCATCTCATTCATAGCATCTATACACCAAGCACCAACTCTAGGTATATAATCACTACTCATTATATTAAAATCATTGTCCAGTCTTGCTATAATAGTTTCGACGGAAGATAGTTCTTTGTTCATTATTTCTAATATATTTAATAGTATAACTTGAATCAAATTCCCTAATAAGAGAAAGACGATTATTAATGTCAGTATCAAGATTAATTATATCTTCTACACTATTACATCTTGCTAGCAATGCTTCATTACTAACTGTCATGTGAGTATTCTTTCCGTGGAATTTAAACATAGTTCTATTCTTAACAGCACCATCAATCATGATAACTCTACAATAAAACTCTTTGTCTGATAATTCTACGTACTTAATACCTTCGTATTTCTCTCCTCTCTGTAATGCTTTAATATGTTCTTCTCTATTATAAGGAGTAAGTCCTTGAATAAGAAGTTTTCTTTTATTAAGTTCAGTCTTTTGGTAATCTATATGATGCTTATGAACTATTACTTTACCGTCAGCAGTAACATGAGACTTACCTGATTTAATTCTTTCAATAATAAGAGAACCAATCTTCTTTTCAAACTTATAAATCTTACCTCTCAACACTTGTCTTGATACTTCTCCAAAGAAGAGTTTACAGTATTCTTTATATTGGTTAGAAGTTATTAGTTTACGCTTTTTAGTTCTCTCTAGTTTAAGTTCACATTCATGTATTCTACGCAATACTCTAAAGTATTGTTTCAAAGTACGATAAAGATTACCATAGTTTAGTTGCTTAATAGTATTAAATCTAACATACTTAGCATCTATTGCATTTTCCATCTTTTGAGTTATATCTAACTCATCAGTATTCCATTCCCAATAGTTATAAACACATACATCAAATATAGCTTCAACAGCATTTCTATTTTGTTCAATAGAGTATTTAACTTTATATAGCAAGGATTTATATCTGACTATCTTTTGAGACACAAGGTTATATTCCTCTTCAGCTGTCTCTATGAAATGTGAATACATATTATGTAGGTCATATCTTCCTCCATCATTTATATTTGTCATACGTCTATTTGTTGTTGGTTTATATTATCTTTAACCGAAACTTCATTAGTAACTCTTTCAACATTAAGTAGATTACGCTTATAGATTACGTCTTTAATACGTTCTACCATATCTTCCGGAATTATAAACTCATCATCATTATCAATATTCGCTTCCATTCTCTCATTAGTTTCGATTGGAATTTCAGTAGGTATTTCAAATGGTGATTCAATAATAATATGACCTAATGGTTCAATAACTGGATTACCATTACCGTTAACATATAGATAACCGTTAATATAATCATAACTTAAACTAGTACACATTCCCGGAAGTGCTTTATAAAATTGAGCATTAGCTTCCTTAATAAATGGAATAGCCATATTATCATATCCGACAGTACGTACACTAACAAACGGAAGATTATTATCAAGACGAACTGGTCTAGGGATTCTATCTTTACTTCTCTTTACTTTATACTTAGTACTAACAAGACTTTGGAATATATCTCCATCAGGAACATCAATCAGACTTATCCTATATCGCTGCATTAATATCTTATCGACATTAGCATGACGTTCGTAAGTCTGACGTACCTGTTCATTGAACGTATGAATAACAGCACTACGAATAGTTCTTCTCGTAGTGAAGTTATTAGGCTGATGAATAGCGTGTGCTATTTCAGATACAATTTGATTTAATGAACTCATATTACTTTTGTTTTTGAATTAGTATTATAACAAATATAGTTATTATATTGGTATTAACAAGACTTTTATTAATAATTTTGATTCAGCACTATTATCTAGCTTTCTATCTAGCTAACGGGTATTCGCATTGTAAACATTTTTATACACGTGACGCATTTTAAGCCCCGTGGTGGCACGCAACATTATCGGATAATAGTAAGTTAAGGTTAGGTACTAAAGTCCTATGGTGGACGTCTGTGAAAGCGTGGGACGATGGGACGTAGTTTTTATTCCCCCATAAAGAGATGTGTGCATGATAAAGGCCGACTATCTCTAGCCAGCCTTAACTTGTCAATCTTACTAATAGTACTTACTATGGATATTGATTAGGTTCATCATCTTCTATTATAAACTTCTTATAGTCTATCTTGAAGAAGGCTAATATTGGCTTTAGAATCCAACTCCAAAAAACGAAACTAAGAATAATAGAATTAAGTACTACTTTAACATCGCCTAGCTTTAATGAGAAGTATATAACCCCCATTATTAAAGCACATACTAGAGTTATTACTCTCTTATTCCAAGTACTTACTACTTTAGTTCCGTTAAGTTTGTCAACTAGTTTAATTACTAGATAAGCTAGTACATTAACACAGATAACAAATGCAAAATCGAAACTAGTAGCAGTAGTACGTAGAATCTCATTAAGTATATTCCCGAAGTCCATATTACAACAAGAATAACAGAGTAGCGAAAATAATACTCAATAACACACCTCCTACTTTTACATAGGTAACAATTTTAGCCGGAAGAATACTAACTGCTTCTTTCCATGCAAATGCCATAATAGTGATAGCTATTACGACAACAAACAACACTTTCATTAAGATTCCCATAATCATTAAGTTTTATATTACAGTCGCAAATATAAAACTTTATTTTAAAAAGAAAAGAGAGACTACTATTATTTAGTAATCTCTCTTTAGTATACACTCATAACAAAGTACGATATTAAAAAGTTATGTATCTCGTGAACAAAATAAAAACCCTACTTGTTATAGCAGGGCTTTAAGAGTTAATGATTCAGTAGAGTTACTCCTCTATGGGGGATTCTTCGGCTACTTCATCTAATTCAGATTTCCAATCAGGACTATCTAATAAATCATAAAGAGCTTTATCAGAATAAGTCTCATAAGGATATTCAATAGTAACGTTTTCAAAACCTTCTTTATCAACTGTTACTATTCGTTCTACTTTGCTAGGAAACACTTCTCGGAAATGTTGACACTTCATCAGTGCTTTATCTTTAGCTTTGTTTTCACGTAGAACTAAGTTAAGTTCTTCAATCTTAGCTGATTCTTTTTCACCTATATCAGCAATAGGAAATACAATGTAATCAATCATAACTTTAAATTTTTAAATATTAAACCTAGTGTGTACATAACTATTAGAATTACTGCAATTAGTATATAAACTAATCTAAGTATCTTATAAGGCATTAATTTCATTTCTTGAATATAGGATTATCTAAATCAATTATTTCATCCTTTTCCATCAGGTTCTTTAGGAAGTTAATTTCTAGTAACGAGATAGTCTTAGAATATAGAATTGTTTTATAGATTATTCCTTTCCAATGTCTACTAAGTATTAATCCTAGATTATCTCCATTTTCACCTTTTATAATAGGATTACCATTATAACTTTCAGGAGTTAAATAAATAATCTTAGAATCGTCTCGTTTTATCTGATTTAATTTACCATAACTATAAACATAATTTACACCATTATTATTATGTTCTAATATAAAAGCATTTTTAATTCCGTTATTATATACTTTATCTCCTTTAATTACTAATATTGGATCATTGGTTTCTAAACCCAATATTTCTCTTTTAATAATGAACGTGAAGTCTGTAAGTATAGGAATATTCTTATTATTAGTAAAATCAGATACTCCATCATATACTAGACCATTTGGATAAAGAGGAAGCATTTCAACTGTATATTCATCTCCTACTGGAATATCGATAGGGTCAAAATAGAATAAATAATAAGTACTACCTTCTACGACACCTAGTTCAGTTTGTTCTTCTTGTGTTTTATAGGGTAATGTAACAGTAATAGGAACATTAGGCGTCATAGCCTGTCTTAGCAAAATAATAGCACTATCTATATCAGGCTTTTCAGCAGTTCTATATTTAAATTCCCATCTTATATAAACATTATTATTACTTATAGCTTTAACAGTTAAATCTCTATCTAAGGTCTTAATACTATTATTTTTAAAATCCCAAAAATACTGTCCTGTACCAACTTTTTTAGCAGTAAAAGAATAATCATTTTTTTCAATTACTTCTATTCCATCTTCTCTTTTAGTTTCAATCCATTTAGTTGTATCAGTAAACTTCTCGAACTCATAGCCACCGAACCCTGACATCTTATCGTAAGCAAAGTTAGTGTTAGTCAAATCATAATCACCTACGGCTACACCTCTTTGTTGAATGGTTGCCTTATCTGCATCAAGATTGGTTTTGCCATAAGCATCCCAATAATAAGGTGGTAACTCTACCTTAGCTTCAATACCTACATATTCATTCAGCTCTAAAATCTTATCATCTGTTGAGATGTTATCGAAGAGCATGAAGTCATATAAAGCATACTTAGCGAAATAATCAGCAGTAGTTCTATTACTAGCTCCAAGAGCAACTGTTTTATTACTAACATCAGGATTTGTAATAGTAATATTATGAATTATATTTTCAAGGCTATAACTTTCTATATATTCATTTCTAATACCATCAATATAAGTAATCCCATTTGCATTTTTTGTTTGATAAGCAATTTTGTTATTTGTAGTATCATTAATACTTATTGGCATAATGGCGAAACTAGTAGTACTACTATTATCTCTTTGGTCGTATATTAGATTTCCTATTGCCTTATTTTGCCAATTAAGTTTAATTAATACTTGCTTACCTGCAATAGTAGGAATAGTAACAAAGTCATCTACACCATCCAACTGGTATGAACCATCTTCATTAACTCCACTTCCTTCTGCATAAGCCGAGTTATGGATAACTCCATTATTACCATGACCGGATATATCAGGAATATATCCTAATATCTTATAGCTAGAGTTAGGAATACGTAGTAGTCTAGGAGATAGGATACACTTTGGTTCATTGTTGTCAATTAGATATTTAAATGGCATATTCCAACTAAAGACCATCTCTTTGGCAACAACTCCGGGGTTAATACCCCAATCTAATACTTCTCCATTATATAATACATTACCTTGCCATTCGTACATATTAGGTAATAAGTTAACTACGTTACCCTTAAACCTAGCACCTACTTTTAGTTTACTTCCCCAACTATATACCTCTTCTGTATCATAATCAATAAGAGTAAATAAAGATGGATATGGTTGAACAATATCTTCGTATCTGATGTACTCGTCAATCGTGATGTTTATCTTTTGAGGGGACTTGGAAGTTAAATTGAAATCATATTGATATATGTTATTGTTAGCATCATGAAATTTAAAAGTAGCTGGAATTCCATTAATAGTAATAGATTTTATTTCATTAACAGAATTACTACTTAAACATATGTGCATACCAATAGAAGAACCAACCGTAAGATAAGTACCATTTTCTACTTTCTCATTTTTATAATAAAATACGATATTGTCATACGAAGCATTACTCTTAATAACAGGTCTGAACTCCACCATATCCGGATACAGCGTACCCAGCTTGTGCTTCTTCAACTGACGCTCTATCAAGAACTTGGACATACTATAGGGGAAGGACATGAGAGAGTAGATAGCTCCATTGAAGAAACGATAATCACTATCTCTATATGTACCAAGCCATAATTTATCACTATCAACAAATATTGATTCTATATTTATATCTTGACCATCATTTATATATTTAGATTGATAAAATATTTTTCTTATTGTATCATCTGCATTGATTATATTTCTACGTCCAAAAGAATAAGAAACTTTATCTCCACTACTAGATATAGTATTAAATATAAAAGCTCCAACACTTTGTAATTCAGACTTAGATAATATAGGACTATCGCTATCAACTCCAATATTTATTTTAAGTCTCTCATAATCAGCAACAACGGTATAATCTTTATAAACAGGCATCCCTGTCACCTTACCGAAGTCATTTACTCCGTCAAGGCAGAGAGCACCTGCGTGGGAAGGAATCTGCTCTACCTTGACAGAAGATAGTTCCTTCAATACAAATCCTACTTTGCCATTCACTGATGTCGGGTCTGCGGAATCAGGTAATATATTTATTCCTTCCTTTACTTCATAATATGAAATACTAATAATATCACCGTTATTAACATAATATCTGTATAGTACTCTACCTTTTAATTTCGCTTTTATTTTAAAAGATTGTGTAGCAGCAGGTACTCTTTGATAAATAGTTATTATATCATCATTAGTATCGTTGGATGATGAAAATGTGAATGATGTCCTTTCATTTATAAAAGGCGAATTTATAACCCAGTCCAAAAAGTCCATCTCATACTTCCCAATACCTGAATCCCCTTTCCAAGCTAGATTATACATTTGAATATCTCTACCATTACCACTGTAATCAATAAGTTTATCATTAAAGTCAGCATGATTATCATTAGTAATACCTTGCTTAGTTATATTACAAAGTATATCAGGTCTAAGTGTTCTATCAAGATTATATTTAGCAATAATAAGATTGATTTCATCGGCAGTAGCTATACCTAATACTGCAAATGTCCAATAGTGAGCAACAGAGGATAATTCAACAAAAGTACTAACTCTTCCTACGACACTAAATTTGGAATCAAGTATTGTTTGTTTATTAGTTGTTCCAACAGCGTGATAATCTCTAATATCTCCTAATATATAACCAATAGTAGAACGAGTACTATTAATTAATGATGCGGTATAACCATATATTCCTGTTTTACCAGCAGCATAAACATCAGTTCTAACGTGTTGTGTTGTAGTAATATTTTCTATATAATTAGTAGTTGCTAAATTATAGGTGGAATTTAAAGTTATCTGATGAATCATACTAACAATAGTAACTTCATCAGTAATGCCCATTTCAGCAATTGTCTTTTGACTAATAATTATGTCGTTTACTCCGTCAGTAACGAAAGCACCTTCGTATTCAGGAAGAACTTCAATAGTTATATCACAATCGAAAACTACTTCGCCTTCTACCATAGGAGTAATAAATATTCCTACCCAAACATTACGAGTTAAATCTAATAATGCTTCTGTTGGAGCAAACGATTTAGATAATTCGTGAGTGCCATTACCTAAATATACTAATGTTTCTACTGTTGCATCTTCCGTAGCTAAATATCTGTAACCAAATTTACTATTTCCTTCAAGACCTTTAACAGTAATTCTAAAAGCAGGTATTTCTCTTATATTAGTTAACGCTCCGTCTTTTTTAACATAACTAAATAATAAACCAGTACCTGCATTTTTAACCCTAGTTATATGAATTGTAGTACTAGTAACATCAGAAGTATAACCATATGCACTTGAAAGCTTTTCCCAAGTCTCATTAGCACCAAACACAACAGGATAACCGTTACATCCACTCATACCTTCGTATGCAGCATTTAAAATCTCTAAATCTCCACCTGCATTAGGAATCTTATTCTTAATAATATTCCTATCAGCATCAGTATTCTTTTTACCATAGTTATCCCAAACACCAATCATTCGAGCTTTAAGCTCCGGTGGAAAATATATATTATCTCCACCAAGAGCATTATTTCTAAAAGGAATACCGATACCTATACCTATACCAGTATTAGTACCCATATTGTAATGTATCAACTTGTGCGTTATTAACTTGTTTAACTAACTCAACATTCCAACCGGAATAAAGAACAGTAGTAATAGGTTCTTCCATACCTGCAAGAACTACTTCAACTGTTATTGGGTCTTCGGTAATGTTCTTTAATAAGAATGGTTCTTTACCACCTCTTCCATCAGGAATAGAAAACTCTGCAACAGCTCCAACTTTACCCATTATAGAAATTTGTAAACTATTAGCTGAATTAGCTCTGTTATAAATACGATTATCCATGATAATTACTTTTAAATGATTATTAATTACTCTTTGCAACCTTCCCCCATAAAGAAGTGTGATTACTGTTAATACTCACTCCTTTATGGGGGACGCTACAAGAAACTAAATTTTGTTTAATTATACAATACTATTATCAACTTTTTGTTATACCATACCTGTATCCCATCTACTAGGAACACTATTACCATTAGTAAGATTAGCCTTACGCATAGCATAGAACACATTTGCTCTATTAGCTGCCGATAGACTATTAAGCCAATTCCAAAATTCCGGTACACTACCAGTGGTAGTAGTTGCATTATAGAATAGTCCAGTTACATTAGTAAGTTGCTTATGCTTATTAGCATTAAACAATGTAGAACTAATCTTCTTAGGACTTCTAGCTGACCAGTCTCCTCGGCTTTGTCCACTGGCAAAAGCATAACTAATATTCTTCAGATTAACATTCTTAGCAAATGTATTATCATCTATTTGTTGCGCTTGTGCAGCAGTTGATTCAAATTGTGCGGATAAGAACAAACAAGATATATCCTGTAAGTTAATACAATCAATTACAAATTCAACAGGCACAATAACATTAGCTGGAATTACACAGAAATAGAACATATAAGATATATTAGTTAATTTAGTTAATCCTGCGAACATTTCCTTAGAGAACATTTCACCAATATCTCCATTAGTACTATTATTCCATTTATATGGAAGAAGTAACGGACAACAATAGAACGTTGATGATAAATCAGTAGCATTACGTATAGGTTTAAATAAGTTAGGAGCAATACGACCACGAACTCCATAATCAAAATAATCATAAGTTGGGTCACCATTTGGTCTACCACTACCATTAAATACTCCATTAACTACCATATTACTTCCATTAGTACAATAATAGTATAAGTCAGGAGGACAGATATAGTTAAGTATCTTTCTATTAGCATGATTACCGGAAGGAGGAGCAACAGCTGCTGCATTATCATCGAAGATTTCAGGTAATGTAGGAGAACAATTAATTTCTCCATTAGTAACAGCAGTATAAAGAGCACTATCTCTAACTATATCTCCTAGTCCACTAAGACCATCAACACAATATTCATTCCAAGCAAACTCGTACTTATCGAAATCTTTATTTAAGATAACTCTATGAATATCTCTATTATAATTTGGTTGAGTTTGTTCTTCGTCTAACCATTCTCTAGGGTCATAATTAGGATTAAGAACATACTTAACTGGATTATAAGTTTCATTAGGAACTATAATATCTCCATAATTAGTTTTAGTAAGAGTACCATAATTCATGGTATATGCCTGTGCTTCTGTACTTTGAAATCTCTCTAAACAGAAAGACATATTAACAATAGTCTTTCTAGGAAGAGTTCTCTGTTTAGCATAAGTAATCTCTGCTGGCATTTCAGCGTCTTCAATCCAATTACCTTGACTATCTATACCATAATTTTCTGTAATACCTCTACTAGCAGCATCGGTCTCATTCCAACCTTTATAGTTAATAATAGATGTCTGTTCCATATAGAATAGACCATAAGGAATTGCTCCTTTCTTAACATAGCTAGTTTCTATTTCAGAGAAACATCTATAAGCATTAACTATCTTACAATTAGAGAATCCCTTACCAGTAAGACTATATTTACAGTTCTTCATGTCATAATATAGATTAGCTATATTAGTAAGATTGTAATTAGTTTTAAATGAATTAAGAGGAAGCTCAACTACTGTATTAGCAGGAAGAACTAAACCAGAGAAGAATCCCGGTATTTCAACAATTGCACTACAACCAGTAAATACATCATAAGGGAATATTTCATCACCTTCTTTAAGAAACTGTTTAGTAAAACCTTGGAAACTACCTAATGTAGATTGATTAATAGCTTGCTGTCCTGTTATATACTTCAATGAGTTTCTTAATCTACTGAACATTGAGTTGTGGATTGGGAAAATAACATTAGAACCTGAACCTAAACTAAATGAATCATAGATACCATACAAAGCTGTCGGGAATCTTACTTGTGTCTTATTCTTAACAGTACCACCAAATATATTATATAAAGAACCAGTAGAATTAACAAGTCCTTTAAATGAACTTTGAATATATTTAAGTTTAGTATTCTTATAGAATAAAGGACAATACTTTACTCCATCTTCTACATCTTCATCTGTTATTTGATTAAAGTATATATTAGAATTATTAAACATAGTATTTAAATATTCTAAATCAGGAAGATTAGCAAGAAGTGTTCCACAATCAGCACTAACAAGATGCTCATCAATAGTACTATCACTAGGACAATTATTAATATTATCTACAAACTTAATAGTTCCAGTACTAAAACTACTTAGTCTTTTAAGTTTAGAAGGAACATTTCCTTTAAACTTAGCTAAGAAAGCAGGACTTGTATATCTAGTACCACCGAAATAAAATATACTATCCATAGCTTGTAAATCAACAAGAGGACTAAATAATCCATTATGTTCAGTAGAGCCATAATCATAAGTACTAGTTAATATTTTAAAGTCTTGTGCTTGTAATCTCCAAAATATAGAGTTCATCGTAACTACTTTAGTACAATGATTAAACATATTCCTACTAGGACTATCTAATAAATCCCATACTATATTTTTATTACTAGCGAAACAACTATCTAACGAAGTTACATTATCACACTTATATAAGAAGTAATAAACATCGTATATACTACAACTAGTTTCATTAAACATACTATTACAATTAGTAGTACTGATTTTGAAGTTAGTTTGTAAATCAGTGTTATTTGCCCAAGTAGTCTTACCTGCCTCAGTTGCAGTATCTGGACCAAACCATTCTCCATTATAATCAGGAGTAATACCGTTTACTTTATCTTTTGGTTCATGAATATGGAATTGATTACATCCGTTAAATACAGCGTTACCGGTAAGATTAATATGTCCAAATACTCTTTTAAGATTAGAACATCCTACAAAGAAAGAACCTCCAATATTAAAAGGTATATTCTTATTATTATTAAACTTAAAGTAATGTACTCCTTTAGCATTTTGAACAGCTAAACTTGTAACACTAATCTTACTAACATCGAATATCTTATTTCCTTTATAAGTAGGAACAGGAGTATTACCATATTGTATAGCACTAACTTGACTGTTAGATATATTTAATGTTCTAAGATTAGGAAGTTCAGATGCAACTTGAATATCATTATTAGTATTAGTACTAGACACATTAAGTTCTTTAATATTTGGAGCACCTACTATATAAATAATAAGACCTCTATTAGTACATTGTGATAAATTAATTGCTTCAACCTTATTACAATTAGATACATTAAATGTAGTCAAATTAACGTTGTTCGTACATACAATAGATTTCAAATTAGGACATGAAGTAATCTTAATAGTATGTAAATCTCCTAGATTACTAAGATTTAATTCAGTAATCTTATCACAAGAATCAATAGTAACTGTTTTTAATCGCTTACAACCGAAGAAATCTAATAATTCCAAGAATGGTTGATTAACAAGACTAATGCCTTCAACTGTTGAATTAGTTATATTCAAAGATGCAAGAGAAGCATTAGGTAAAGATACAGAAGTTACAACAGAACTAGATATATTTAAATCTTTCAACTTAGTATATTTTTCTATATTAACTGTAAATGTACCTTGACCTGCATTAGCACTCCAAAACTTAGTATTACTTAAATCAATATGTCTAACATCAGAGAAATTTTCGTCATTAACAAATACTGTCTCAAATGGAATAGGAGAATCACTAAGAGTATCAACTGATGATAAATCTAGTTTAGAAAAACTAGGAAGTTTCATACTAGACATAAATCTTTGGAATCTCATTCCACCTAATCCTTCAATATTATTAATTTGTGGAGTATTGTTAATAGTAATCTGTGTATTAAACGAACTAATAGGAGATAGTCTTATTTCAGTAGGTTTACCTTCTTCTAAGAAATATCTAGTATCAGTAGTATTACCAATATTAACTACAAATATAGCTGGACAATTAGAAGTAATTACTAACTTAGGATTAGTAGCTTCTGCTCCACCTGCCGAGAATGTTCCTTTATTATTATAAGGTTGAATGTTACTAGGATTATTATATTTGAATACTCCATCGAAGAACCAAACACGTTTCTTTAACCACTCACGAACATACTCAACACGAGTACCATGTAAGAACTCGATATTAGCATAAGAAGCAGCACCTCCGGCTTCACCAACATAAGCAGTAAGATACTTAACATTATAGTCATAATTAAACAGAAGCTCACCACAATCTTTTGTTTGAGCTGCAAAGTAATTATCTATATAATTATTAGTATCTTTAGCAATATTATCATTGTTTCTCCATAAATCCCAAAGAGTTTCAAGAGAGCTATCGAATACACCTGTATTAGCAAAGATAGTATCTCTTAATACGTCCCACATACGAGAACTATAAGTATCGTATCCACCATCAGCAGCGTTCTTAGTAATAACTAATGAGTTAACATCATTCTTATCATTATTACTAAACTTATCAAGCCATGCAGTTTTAGCAACAGATTCAAGAGCTACGTTATCAAGACCATTACCAGTATCCATATCATAGAAACGAATAAACCATTTCTTAGTACCGTCAATATCATAACATACAATTGTTAAGTTCTTACCTAACGAATCGACAAGTCCATATTTGACACATACTAATAAATAAGAGTAAGCATTCTTAATTGAGAACTTAGTATCAAGTTCAGCAGCAAGCGTAGACCAACTAGACTGTGCAGGATATTCACCAGCAGTTTCTTCATAACCACCGGAAGTCTCGTTCCAAATGTATTTCTTAACTGTCGATGAAGTCATTTGAGCAAAGATAGAGAATAACTCTTGTAATGCTCTCCAAACATTATCATCAGTAACAGCTGCACTAGGTTCTAACCAATTGCCACCATTATACTTAAATTCACCTACATGTTTGATAATAGATAAATCGTCTTGCATAAACAATGCTAATGGTAATATCTTTTCTCCATCTACAATAACATTTGCATTTTCCCCAAACTCATAAGAATAAACTTTTCTTTGGTCTATGTTTCCGAATAGTTCATCTTGAGCATAAGTATGATAAGAAGTAACAAAAGCAGGAAGTTTATTATCAACATATTCACCTGCTGTATTCTTTATCTTAGTAGTAAAGTCTTTCATAAATCGGAATCCCATATTATAATAAGCTCCACGACCTAAATTAAAACTATATATACCAAGCATAGTTTGAGTTTCTTCCCCATCAAACTGAATAAGAAGAATAATAGGAAAACCTTCAAGCGTTTGTTTGATAGTAACTTTATCTTTTACAGTTCTATCACGAGTATCTACTGGACGATGAGATTCAAGTTGTTCCATAGGCGGAGTTTTCTCGAATAAGAAATCCGAGTTATCATTAATCCATTTACCAATAGAAGCATTATTTGCATGAGCACTGTCAACAACGTCAGCTTTAAGTGTAAACTGTCTTTCAGGAAACCATGTCTCTCTAGGTTGGAATAGCTCATAATCAAGATTACTGCCATCATCATCTTTAAGCATCTTATCGAATCTTATCTCTAAGTTCTTAATAAGATTGTTCAAAGTAGAAGTACCTTGCTTAGAAACAGAAACATCAGTAGTATATTCAGAGCTAGACTTTCCCGAAGTTGGACTAAAGTAACTCATAGTACAACCACTATACCAATTATTATTCTGACCTCCAATCTCTTCAAATATAGCACGAGTAAAACCAGTATTAGCGCAATTAATCAACATTATATCAACTGGTAATACTCTAGTAGTATCAGAGATAAGACTGTTGAAATTGACACTAGCATACGTTTGGTTAATATCGTCCCATAGAGTAGAATGAGGTTCTGAATCAGAAGTAGAGAAGAAGTTCTTTAACTTCATTCTATTGTATCCGGTAAAGTCTACACTACCATCAGATAAAAGAGTTGCTCTAGCTTTAGAGTTCATTGCATTAATAACAATTTCTTTATCATTAGCAGGAATACGGAACAACTTAATATCATAGAAGTTAACATCAGCAAAGTTTTGAATCTGTCCTGAATTACTAATATCGCAACCAAGATATATCTTAGAATTAGTCTTCCAAGTAAAGTCAGTCTTTATTTCACGAGCAGCATTAAGTATACCATTGATAAAGATACCGACAATCATCTTTCCTTGATTCTTATTAACTATAAAATCAACAGTATTAATAACATTCTGTTGTATCTTACAACTAATAGTTTCTTTAATATTACCATCTGTATAAGACCAAATAATATCTTCAAGACCTACTTTAATACCTTCGGAGAATTGTTCGTCAGTATTGTAATCCCCTATAAAGAAGATTGTTCTATTTGAGAACGGATGAATATCTGACTTGAATGTACATGATAATCCAAATCCTTGTCTCGACCAGTTATTAAGAGTTGTTATATCATCTTTAAATGGTTGTACATCAATAACACCATAGGCTTCTCCTGATATACGTAACATAGATTGTCCATTCTCTGTTAAGAAGCCTGATAGTACTCCGTTTGTATTATATACATTAAGATTGGTTACAGCACCACTAGGAGTAATAGAACCAGGTGCAGTAAATGTTGGTTCATTACTAGTCCAAACTTTAGTAGTAGATACTTGAGGGAAACTTTCTTGACGAACGTGCCAACTAGCATATCTACTATTATTAGGATTTTGGTCTACAATAAGAGCAGAAGAACTAGATACTACTTCACAAGCTAAAAGAGTATCAGTAATAGGGTCACCTTTTTCAGACCAACAACGAAGAGTTATATTCCAATCACCAAGAACATTTCCTTCTGTTGGAATAGCATAACTAAATACTTGTTGTTTACCACGTTGTACATATTGGTTATCGTTATAGTTTCCTTCATCGAAATAACCTATATCTTTAACAACACCATTATGCTCTATCCTAACTGCATAATAGATAAGACTTACACCAGCAAGATAAGGAGTAAACGCAAAAGATATATTACCGCTTTGAGAGAATTTAGTTCTTTCAATACCTTCATCTACTTCTGCTTTAGTAGTAATACCTTCTACAAGTACAACTAGATTTACACCATCTTCTACAACTACACGATTGGTTACTTTATCTGATTGAACAGTTTGTTCATTCATTGAAGTAAACGCTTGTGCCTGTATAGTATAAGAACTACCTGCTATAATATTACCTAGTTCCCATAAGTTAACATTAACTTGTCTAGGAGCAGTAGAAGTTGTCTTACCTAATTCAATAGTTTTAGTAGCACCATTAGTCACATTTGTGACAACAAGGTTAACATTTGAACCAATAATCTTACTAGTAATACTATAAGTAAAGAAGTAGTCAAGACCAACAGTAGCAGTATTACCTGATACAGTACTAGTAAGTTTAATACTAGCTTCTACTATATTAAGCAAATAAGATTCAGCAGAGAATCCGTCTGTATCACTAGCTGTGATTACAACAGAGTGATTACTGTTAGCAGAGAATTTATCTAGTTGCGGAATAGTAAGAACTCCAGGAGTATTAGTCCAACCTTCTTTTCCTTCGATAATATTATTACCATCAAGAGTAACAGTAATAAAATATCTCTTATTATTCTTACTAGAAGTAATAAGATACTCTAACTTAATATTAGTAGTAACAGTAGAATAAAGATAATTAATATTACCTTCTTTTACTATATTACCATTAGTAAGAGTAACCTTATCACCAGTAGTTCCACTACCGCCACCGCTTCCGCCACCACCGTGTTCGGCAAGCCAAGCAATATATCCACCTTGCTTCTTTAGTTCTTGTTCATGACGAACAAGAACGTCATTAAGACTTTCGCCAGTTACTCCTTCTTCTGCTACTTCAGGGTCGATAAGACGAGGGTCTTCTACTATAATACCAGTAGCTTTACCCGAAGATGATACGTCCCAATTACCAGTATCAGGATTGTATCTTTTAATATTATCTGCCATAATTATTAAATATTATATTTTGGAAACTTAACGTTTATAATATCGTTACCATTATTAGTTTCACCATTACCGCCAACAACTCCATAATTAGGATTCAATCCTTCTATATTAACATTGTATTTACCTGAATTATTAAATACATTAGATAGTTTCTTAACAGTAGCAGTTAATTGAGGATAATAAACAAGGTCACTAACTTTACCTTTATTTAAGAAATACTTAATATAGAAAGGATAACGTTGTCCGGCATTAACTTTAGCTGTAACATCATCACGACTATTAATCGTAATGCTAGCTGGGAAGAAATACCTTAACCACGGTATATTAGGACTAGGTAATTCCTTATTACTAGTATGTTTATATCCGGTAGCCTGACACATAAGATATACAGGAGCAGTTATTTCTTCTACTAATTGAAATGTACACAAGTGTTTCAACATATCAAAGTTAGTATTATTTTCCCAAGATTTAGGGAAAGATTGCCCTTTTAACGCACCTTCGGCAGTTTCCGTATATAGTTCAGTCGAACCGAAATCGCTCTGTAAAACGTCCGCAGTAACCTGTATGATAGGCTTCATAGAGCTGTTTTCGTTCTCTAAAATCGGATAACTGCAACTGTAAGTATGTTTGTGTCCGCCAAGACATAAACGGTAATTGTGGGTCTGTAAGAACTTTGAGAACCAATAAGCGTTAGCTTTAGTGGTATTGAAATTCAATCTACTACCACTTCTCTCAACACTAGTGTTTTCTTCATTATTCCAATAAAATGAATTAATAAGATTTTGAGTAATAATAGTAAAAGGCATTTCATGACAATAAGCTATCTTAGCTTTAGCATTAATAGCTTTTGCATCATCTCTTTCACACCATTGTCTTATTAAGTCATACATTACTCCGGTAGTAGAAAGTCCATAAACACTTCGTTCAGTATTAGAACTTATCTCACTATTAACACATAAGAAATGGGTATGACCAACATCGAATGAATATAATGATTCAACGAATATTTCTTTTCCTTCAACAGTAAATACAGGAGGATTATCTTCATCCATTTCATAACAATAGAAGAAACGAATGTTAGTAGCATTGATTTTAGAATCATCTCCACCGTCACCAAGAACATATACATTAGCCGGAGTTAAATCATTGTTACCAACAGCTACCATTTCAGCAATATCGTATAGTGGTTCTCTTCCTGCTTCATAATCTAACCATTCATTAATACGATTACCATTCTGTGTCATATCGCCAGTATTAATCATAAAGTAGCACACAGATATGTTACTATTTTCATATCTATTAAAGTCCTTCTTTATTTGTCCGGCAGTTATTCTCCATACATTATATTCATCCCAATTAAAGCCTTGTTGGTCGGAAGTCTGAACAAAGTTAAGAACTTCGCTCCCTGCATTTTCGCTCATAACTACAAATCTACGAATATCGCTCTTATAAGTTTCATCTCTACCTACATAATATTCGTAATAAATATTCTTATCCCTTGTATGAGTATCATATTGTTCTCCTAAATGAGTAAGTATTACTTTATGAGTAGTAAAAGGAGTACCATCAGTAGTTATTGCACGAATACGATTATAATATTTACGAACACCAGTCTCATTTTTAAATGATTCTACTTTAGTCCAATTAGTATAACTACTGTCAGTCCTATATGCACGATACCATAAATACTCATCATAGTAACCTACTGACACCCAATTGAAACACCTACTAGCATCATCATTAGGTTCATTAGATTCATTAAAAGTATAACAAGCCTTTCTACCTAAAGTCATAGTAACCTTATTAGGTTTAGTATGGTCTAGTAAAGTCTTATTAAAGAATATATTCTTGTTCTCAAAGCTAGCACGTGGAGTATAAGAATCTACTCTAGGTATTATGTTTGCTTCGAGATTAACAAAGTACATATCATTAGCGTTATTTCTAGCACTAAGAGCTTTAGTAGCTTGCTTAACATTGTCCATAGTATAGTACTTAGTAAATAAGTACTTACTATCAAGATAACCATAAGCAGTATTTTCAGCAGCATCAACTTTATCAGCATCACCAGCATTTAAGATTTGAAGTCCAACTAAATCAATATAACCTTTAGATACCCTTATAGGGGAAGTCGTGTTATTATAAGGATTCGCAACAGAACTAGGTGACGTTCCCCAAGTCAAGAAAAACTTAGCTTTCTTATTATCAAACTTAATAAGATTACCATCACTAGCATACCATTCCATATCATAAGTCTCAACTTTAATACGAGTAGTATTAGTATTCATTACTGAACATTGAGCACCTCTAATTAAGAATGTCGAACCTGCTTTGATATTCCCCCATAAAGGAAGTGCTTCCCAGTTTCCACCTTCTGTACCATACTGTAATGATAGTCCATTAAGAGACACATCTTTACCTGTAAGATTACTAAGTTCAACGAAGTTATGAGAGCATGGATTATAACTATATTCATTACTAGTAATACCACCACAATACAAAGAGTTAATATATAACTTTTGTAGATATAGAGTAGTTACATATATCCAACCAGTTCCGGGTTCTTCTTGTTCACCAGTAGGTTCTGCTTGTGGTGTATCTAACTCTTTCTTATATACTACTAGCTGTCCGTTATTATTAACCTTAACACGATATACTTGTCCATTAGGAGCAACGAAGCCAATAGTATCTAATTTATCTAATGCTTCATAATCAATACTGCCGCCACCGCCTGAACTAGTACCAGTAAGATTAACAGGTTCTCCATTAATCTTAGTATATAAACGTTTTACATCAGTAGCAATTAGAAGTTCGTAATCTACGAAATTATTAAAGTTATCTTGGATTTCTTTAAGAGTACCATAATGCCCACGAACCGCTTTAGTATTTGGTTCATATTCATCTGTTTCAGGTTCAAGACTTTCACCAACAGCAGCAACTCTAATTGCTAATTGTCCAGTATTAGGGTCAATAGGAGTATATTCTTTTAATATAGACTTAGTAAAAGTATTACTAACATGACCGGGATTTATAATTAAATCTCTCTGATGGACAATAGTATCAAGATACTTTTGTATCACTTGAATAGATTGAATTATAGGAGCTAGCTTTTCATCTTCTTCAAGAGCTGCTCCTAATCCAGAAGTATCTACCCAAAGAGCATTTGTATTAGTAGGAGGATTGTCTTGTATATAAACAGTTTGAACTGGTTCATCTCCACTACCTTGTTGCTTAACTACAAGATTCTTGTTTTCAATACCTCCATTAAACCAATACTCATTAATAATATTATTTTGTTTAATACCTACTGTAAGACCTACTGAACGTAATTCAGGAGGCAATTCTTTCAGAGCTTCTGCAATACTATTATAAGGTCCATACTTAGCATCAACATCAGGTAGAGGATTATAATTATCATCTACACTATTGTTAACAAGAAGCTGACCTATACTTATTCCTTTTCTCATATTATTTATTTCTACAAGTTATACGAATATCATCATCGAATATAGAAGGAGAATATAAGAAGAATACATTATAATGAATACCATCATAAATTCCACCTGGATTATTTGTCTTATAAGCACCTTCTTCTCCGTCCCAAAGAGTAGTAACAAGAGTAGTACCATATTCAGCTTTAACAAGAGTCATTAACTTATCAGGTATCAATAAATAATGGATTTTCTTTTTCTGTTTAATAATAAAAGTATTATTATTACTTCCCGTAATAGTTCTAGGAGTGTTACCTTCAATAGCCATGATATCATTAATAGACATTTTATCAAATACTTGCGGAGCAATATCTGTATGTCCATAATACATTACGTTCATAGCAGGAACAGAAACACATTCTACAATATAATCATTAGAGTAATAAGTCTCTCCATCTTGTCCTTCTACACTAGCTCTGAATATATAAACTTGTCCTACTTCTGCATTAAGAACTAATTCATTGAACTTAACAGGACTATTAACAGATAAACCTGAAGCTATTATATTTTCTCTTTCATTAATTACTTGATAAATAGTAAGAGTATCTTCAACTACATATTCTCTATTAGCTATGACAAAATTAGCTTCATTATATTTTATCTTTTGAGAACCAGTTATAGTAATAGGTATATTTAGTTCAAATATCATAAATACTGGTTTCTCATCAGTAGTATATTCATCACAACCGAATTGTAGAGAACTATTAATGTAATTAATAAGTAAATCTGCTTGCTTCCAATACCCTAGAGTATAAGCTGCACAAGCAGATTGAAACATATTCCAACAATTAATAACTTGACGATTGATACCTTTACAAGTAGAAGTACAATCTTTAATCATATCTACTCCTAAGTCACTTAACTTAATAAGTAGTTTTTTATAAACACAATTATACTTACTTGGAACATCAAGATAAGTATACATTCCATCTTCGTTCTTTCTCATTGCATTACTATTAATTCGTTATACATTGCAATTAGATTTTCTTTTTGTTTCTCACTAAACATAGATTCTATTTCTTGCATTTGATTAAGGATAGTCATAGCATTATAGTTACATATATCTGAATCAGTAAGAATGAATCCAATGTCGGAGAGCTGTACAATTTGTACAGCTCTGTCAACTAGTTTGTTTATTACATTATCGAAGTTTATGTCCATTACTTTAATGTATTGTTTGTTATATAAGTTATATAAGACTGAAACTTCAAGTTTATTTTATTATTAAAACTAGAGATTTTATCTTCTTTACTAAGATTGTCATTAAACACTATCTCTATGATAGACTTCTCAACTGATGGCATCCAATCTTTCTTCATATTATCACTAGCCTTTGTTCCGTTAACTTTATACAAAGATAAACTGGAGAACACACTATAAAATTCAGCATTAACAATACTATGAATATTAGATAAGATATTGTCTTTATTAGTTTGAACGTGATTATTAATAACAGTATTAGTAACGAATATTGATAATCTCATTGCTGAAGCGAACATAGAATCTTCTATTGCCATCTTACACTTGTCTTTATCTTTATCTATGATATTCTTTGTAATATCAGTAATAAATGTCGAGACTTGTAATAATGATTTAGATACTTCATCAAGAGTATCGCTAATAGAACTAACAAACTTTTCGCTTTCAGTCTTTTTCTTATTATCCAACCATTTGTATAATAGTAGGAAAATAGAAATTGTTATCAGGGAACTTAATCCTTGATTAAGAGCAGATTCAATAATTTCCTTCATCCCTATCTATGATTAAAGGGATTACTACTAATATTAAATACTAATAGCAATCCCTTTATTTAAACTATTACGAGTTATTCTTTAAACCTCAGTTTGAGCTCCTGCCGCAACCGGAGTATTAATAGAAGCTAAGATTGTATCAAGAGTAGCAATTTGTGCAGCTCCTGTCGGAATAGCTAGATGAATTATAGTTTTAACATTTTCAGTGCTACCACTACGAAGGTCACGGTGAGGATAGAAAGTAAGAGTAAATACTGTCCAACCACCTGCATTAGAAAACTCTGGCAGAGTATATAACTTACGAGCATCGTTACTAGTAGAATTAATACCTTCTGCACCAATACAGCGAATCTGTAACTCTTTAAGAGCAGCATCATCATTAATTGGTTTCATAGCTTTCGTAGTTGCGATTGTAGCTCCAAACAATGAATCACCTGCAATCAAGTTCCATGCTTCATAATCAATACCAGTTACGGTAATCTTAGCAGCAGCAACAGTAGCAGTAAATCCTTCATTCTTACCAAGAGATTTAAGTTGGTCACCTAACTTCTTAGCAATAATAGGAGCAGTATCTCCTTCACGAGCACGTTCACTAGCAGACCATTTATAACGTTCATTAAGAACGGTATGAGCTTTAGCCATAGTTAACGTATAATCCTTTCCTACTACGGGGGTAGGAACAGTGATTTCCGCACTGAATTTAGTTCCGGCAGCGTAGACACTCTTAACATAAGAGAAGCGTCTAGTATCAATATCGGAAACGATATTAGAGTATTTGCTATTATTAGCAAAAGCTCCGCCACCAACAAATAAGGTAAACATCGGAATAGCTTTGGCAAGTGCCTTAGAAATGACGTTTCCTTCATGGTCGTAAAGAGCAACAGCACCTTCGGTAATACCTGCTGCACCAACAGCAGCAAGAGTAGCCGGAGTAGTAGCTAATGCAACATTACCTGCAAATAACAGTCTTTCCATTTTATTCTAATTTAGATAATTCGTTTGAAACTTTCTCATAACTATTATTATTAGAGATAGCATTAAAGGTATTAACAGCTCTCTTAATAACTTCTTTCATAGCAACATCTGATAGTTCGTTCGTAGTATCAGTTGCAATACTAATTAGAGTAGGATACTTAATATAATTAACTAAGAACTTATCTACCTCGAATGTCGCAATCACTTCAATGTTAGATTCAGTCTTATAACATATAGGACTTATAACAATAGACTTTGAATGATAATCGTTCATCGTTTCACTCACTAAATCTAAATCAATAAGTCTACAACGATAAGACTTATCCCCCATAAAGGAGTAGACAGATGTGTAAAACATTGGTGTGGGATAGTTTGTCAACTCTATCTTATAACCAGTTCCAAACATTATATCTCCTTGTTCAGGTTCTAGTTTAATACTAGTATGAAGAGGATTAAGTTCTGCTAATCTTATAACGTTATCAGAGATACCATCAAGTTCACGATTTCCCTTACGAGAGAAAACGTCTTTTATATATTCGATAGTTTCCAAGTTAATTAGTTGGTCTATCTGTTCGGGAAGTATTGCCCGTACAGTTTTCATTCCCATTTGTTGGGCTAATAACATGAACTCGTTATGTATCTCTGCTACTTTCATAATAAATAGTTATTATAATTTAAGTTTAGTTTCAAGTGCTTGTTTATGTTGAGCATTATCGGGATTACTGAAATAAGCCAATGCTTCTTTCATATTAGCTCCGATAAATCCGCCTTCGGGAGTTAGAACAGTTTGATTAACTTCTGAACGAACTAGTTCTCCTTTAGCGATTGCTTCTTCAATAAATGCTTGAAGTTCAACTTGTGAGTTATTAAACAGTTTATTGAATTTCTCCGGTTCTTTAATTGCAAACTCGTCAAGCATTCTTTCTTGAATAGCTCTGTCAAGTAACAGGTTAGATAATACATCTTGTTTGTTATTTGCACAATAACATACAAAGATAGCTTTAAACTTAGCATCATTATCAATAGCATCAAGATAATTACGTCTTGCTTTGTTAGCTTGAATACGAGTACGTTTCAAACGATTAGCTTCACGTTGTTCATCTTTAATATAAAATTTGATACGTGGGTCAAAACTAATAACTGCTACATCTTTAGCTACAATCGGATACAATAGACAATGACGATATGCAAGATAGTCATCTACCTTAACAGGGTGTCCATATTTGTAACGAGTTGATTCAAGAGCATTAATCTTAGTAACATACTTTGAAATAGCATCTTTTAACTGTTTAGGATTAGATTTCTCTGCATTATCATATTCTTCTATGATAGCAGTTTCATCTATCTTATAATTCAGATAGTCTCTCTTTCTTTTCCACTGGAATGAACAGTTAAGTTTCTTTCCGTCACCGTCAACTGGAATAGATATACTATTAAACCAACGTTGAACTCTAGTGACATATTCTTGTGCATTAGTGGAGCAACCAATAAGAGAAGGCATATAAGCTGCCATTTCTTCATAGTTGCTAGTTAAGATTCTAGCTGAATTGATACTACCTCCAATGCTATCATGACGGTCATTAATGTGTCTAGCATTAACTTGACGATAAACAGAGTTAATAGTAATATCAGTAGCAAGAGCTATTACAATATATCTTTCCTCGAAGAAGTCTCTATCTAAACCATCTTCTTCTTTAAGAACTTGTTCATAGGTTTGTTTAGGAGCTTCCGGAGTTTTAGCCTGCTGAATACTAGCAGACTGTGGATTTGGATTAGCTAGACTACTGCCGAATGTACCGGCTTTTGGTGTTTGTCCTTCCATTATAATTTCAATTTAATTGTTTAACTTAGAGTACACACTCCAACATGAACATTTTCTCCTGTCTGTCAACTTGCAAACCGCGAGACATCTTAACTTCATATTGAGACTTATCAATGTCCGTAGAGATAGAGTTGCTAGGAACAGCTCCCCAAGACGGTGGAATAGGAGTAAGACCTTTCAATACACCAACAAGGTAAGATTGACCTTTCATACGTACCATACGAACGTTACGGTTTCCATTATATACAGAGTTGTCAATGAACATCAATTTGTGAGATGTCATAGGCAAACCAGTACGAGGATGAATAAGACCATTAGCTTTTGCCGTTTCAGCAATCGGAGATTTATCCAAGAAAGGAAGATGAACACAAGTAACGGTATGTCCGTCAATAGTCTTATATTTACGGAAGTATTTACCATAAGTAAGACCACCGCCTTCTTCACCAATCATCTTTTCTCCAAGCGGAGTAATGAATCCTTCTGACTTAACATCTTCACGGATAGCCATATCGAAATCTTCGATACCGCCTTTACCAGCATACAGAGTAATATCCATAGAACCAGTATCGGTATCTTTATCAACTACGTCACCGATAGTTCTTTTTAACTTGCTAAGAGGCAAGTATTCACCATAAGTATCGTAGTTTGATTCTTCTAGGATTTCAAACATACCGGCAGTTTCAGGAATTGGTTGGTCGTTATCCCAGTCTTTCATATCAATAGTACCATTAACAGTACGATTGTAACGAGATGTCCACAAGTCAATCTCATTAGAGATACGCATCTGAACATCGAACTGACGCATTTCTTCATTAATCCAACGAGTATCAGTACCACCGCCTTTTGTCTTGAAAGCATAACTAACAATAACATTACTAATGTTACCTGCAATTTCCTTGCTATAACGCTTGAATCCTAGCTGGGATTTCATAACACCCGGACCCATTACATTAGTCTTGTTACCCTTAGAATAAGATTCAGGAATAGACGGAGCTAACATACACCAGTACTTACCCTTTTCAAAGTTACTTGGGTCAATATAAGCACTCTTATCTGGATTCTTTAACTGCAAAGAATACAGATGTCCACCATGATTACCAGCACCATGGTCACGCATTACACGAACAGCAGTCTTACCATCAGGAGCAAGCAAACCATACTGTTCAATAATAAGACCAGTAGCAAACTCAACTTTAATAGGTTTACCACCAATACCAGGAGTAGTATCACCAGTGTCAGCCCAAACAATGTAATCATTGAATCTCTGACGACCCATTGTCTTCCAAGTCCACTCAACAGTAGTAATGTCACGAACACCAGCAGCACCTTGTCCTTCAGTAAGGAAAGTTAGCGGGAATCGGTCATCTTCCATACCATAAGTGTAAGTCAGGAAGTTATTGATTTCCTCCGGTTTTTGAATCATTAAGGCAGCAAGAGATTGCTCATTAGAGTAACCTCTATCATCATATCTACCTCTTTCGACTTCTCTTAATTTGTACATATTCGTTTTAATTTAGTTAGTTCAAGACTAGTTGGTCATTATCAACTGTCTTAGAATTATTACCTTTACTATTGATAATAACAGTCCGCTTACCAGTAGTTTGTGCTGCCGCTGTTCTAACAGAAAGAACTTTGTGTTTATTAACAGCCATACCAACAAGACTAGCATAATTGCCACCTGTAAACTTTAGAAATGCTTTAAGTAAATCATCCTGCATACGAGCATTAGAATCAACTTTAGCTTCGTCTAACATATAGGCTGTATTACCTTCGCTATCAACCGGAGTAGATACATACTTCAAGAAGTCTTTGCGACTAAGCATTACTTTCTTTCCGTCTTTATTACACTGGATTTGTTCAGGAATACTATAACCTAATAGTTCGCCTTTGCTAATAGTCTTTTCTACATTATCCCAATATGCTTTCTCTTCGGCAGCAGCAGCAGCTTCTTTAGCTTCTACTTGTGCTTTCTGTTCAGCAAGTCGAGATTCATATATGCTATCAACAGCTTCTTTAGATTCAACAGCAGTATCATAAAGAATACCGGCGTTCTTACAATAGTCAATGAATTTATTTACATCTCCTTTTTTACCACTAAGTTTCCATTCTTCACGAATGAAAGTAGCTTGTTGTTCTTCGTTATCTTTACTAACAGTAATCTGACTTCTATCAGGAATTTCTACGAAGTCGTCAAGAGTACCATTAAGTTTAAGATGGTTAATAACTTGTTCTACTTGAGGATAAGTTTCAAATAGATTATTCAAAGCAGCAGTCTGTGCTTCTACAATTTTACTTTGAACTACTGTATCAACATAAGCAGCAATACCTTCTGCATTATTATCGAATACAATAGGATTACCATCTTCGTCTTTAAAGTCAGAACCGAAGCGAGTTTGTAGTTGGTCAAGAACACTTGGTTCAGAACCATTTTGAGCAATAAGTTCAGTAAGTTCGGCAGCAGTACGGAACACAGTTCCATCAGCAGCAACAGCATTACCGTCAGCATCAATAGTATAATCTACACCATCAACATTAACTGTATCACCTTCGGATAACGTTACTTCCCCCGTAGAGGTATCTCCATTATCTTGTCCTTCTTGACTTTGCTGTCCGTTTCCTTCTTGACCTTGCTCTCCATTAGCATTACCTTCAACAATATTACCTTGTTGACCTTCTTGTCCAGCACCTTGTTGTCCCTGTACAGTAGTATCGCTGTTAGCACCAGAGCCAGCACCGTTTCCAGTATCTCCAACAGTAGATATATCATCTACTTTATCAATACTTAAATCGAGAGAATCATTATTATTAAAAGTTGGCATAATAAATATGTTTTAATTATTACTTTCAAGTCAAATGTAGTCTAATAATATAAGAAATACAACTCTTACCAGTCGGAATACCTTTACTATTAGCCCTAGAAATCGCACCATTTGCATTTAAGATACATAGGAGTTAACTATATTCAGACTAATTTATCGTGGCATACAGGGCAAAAGAATGAACCATTTTAAGCCCCGTCATGGCGTTTTAATGTTTTCCTTTATAGTTGTTCAATTCAGTAGGGTAAATGCAACAGAGGTAAAGGAAAGGGCATCTACGTCGATTTTATGGGTACGAAAAACCCTACGGAAATATCCGTAGGGCACGTCTGAATCATAGAGAATGGTATATAGCTAATTATAACTTAGTGTTCACTTCTTACTAGACTTAGGTGTATCATATTTATTCTTATTCTCTTTAGCTATCTTTAATTGATTGTCTCTATCTAATGCAGAGTTAATCATATCTAAATCTTTAGCTCTCTTCTTTTCATTTAATTCAGCTTGTTTCAAAGATAATTCAGCAGAGTTATCTTGTGGTGCAGCTTGAGCAGGTTGATTAGCTAATGCAGCCATTGCAGCTTCATTATCCATTCCTTTAGCTAAAAGGTCATAATAACCTTTAATTTCTGCAAGTCTAGCATCCTGTTCACCTTTAGCAGATATCTGTTCAAGAGCAGCTTTGTTCTTAGCGTCTTCTAACTGTTGGTCTAGTTGACGAAGAGATTCTTCGTTCTTCTGACGAATCTCTTGATAACGATTAATAGCTAGTTTAAGACTGGATATATTACCGGAAGTAATAGCAGCAACAGCAGACATTAAATCTCCATTCTGACTTGCATTAAAAGCCCACTCTTTAAGTTGCTCGAATTTCTCTGTTTCTCTATCAGAGTTCTTAGCTTTAATAACGTATTGTCCGAGAGTATGATTATCTACATTAAGAGATAGATATTGCTTCCTATCTGACTTATCATAATAAGAAGTATCCAAACCATCAATCCAAGCCAACTTAGAATTGTTTAAATCTACTATATATTCATCTTCACGGAACTTATCAAACATATAATTGATAATAACTGTTCCCATTGAACCACGAATAATAGCTTCTTCAGTAGTACCTTTACCGGCACTAGTTGCTATTTGTCCATAACGTTGTGGTGTCATATCTACCATTTCACGAGCGGCAGCTTTAATAGATTCAATAAGATTAGATATTTCAGTAATGTAACCGGAGATATTAGCGTCAAGCATTTTAATAGATTGAGCTTTAGAACTATTAATATCTTCTGCATCATCGTACGGGAATATACCTTCTGCTGCTATATTATAAATGGCTTCTTCTGCATCTTCTCCAAATAAAGATTTAGCTGCAACAAGGATAAACATCTTATTCTTAGCTATCATCATCTCTCTATGATAAGAGAATATATTGATTAAGATTTGGAAAGGAGTAAGTATTTCTACAATAGAGAATCTTCCCATTTGAGGAAGAACTTCTTGAAGTCCACAATACTGCAATCTAATATCATCATCCAATTGGAAAGGAATAGCTTTAGCACCACCGGGATATATACCAAATCTTTGACCACCTATACGATAACCTTCATATACTTGTGGTTTATATACAACAGATATCTCAATATGACCTAGTTCAGGATTAAACTCAAAGTCATCAGGAACAATCATTTCATCGACTTGCCCTATTTCATTAATATATTTGAGTATCTTAACTTGAGTATATCCTTTCCAATTAACGTGCCACACCTCTAATAATTCTCCGTTCTTTAATCTTAAATCATAACCATCAGAAGGAAAGATTTCTCTATTTTCATCTTGAGTATTTTTACACTTATCAGGAAAATAATAAGTATAAGCATTAAGACTGAGAGTACGAGTAGCACCAACAGTACTAGGATTATAATACTTAGTTATAAACTCTAGTTCTTCTTCTGAAAGTTCATCATGGAATTGGTCTATTACTTGGTTGTAACTCATTAACATTCTACGAGCTACAATATCGTATTTAGATACCATTTGTTCTCCATTAGGAACAGGATACATATCAGTAGTAGGAATCCATTCTTTAATTAGTTTCTTACCACGAACAGTATGAAAACTATAAACTTCCCCCGTAACGATATAGTTAAAATACTCAACTGGGATTATTGTCTCATTATTAAGAACATCATCTATAACTTCTAGTAACTGTTGAGCTTGTACACTTATCTCATCTATATAGTTATCAATAAAATTCTTTTCAAACTCTTCTGCATCACCTGCTAATTGCGCAGGGTCTACTTCTTGAGTTGGTTGTCCTTGAGCTTCTAATTGAGCATTTTCTGCTTGTTGCTGTTGTACTCTCTTTTGAAGTTCTTGTTGAAATGCAATCATAGCTCGCTTAACTATATCTTCTCTAATAGCAGCATCACGAGCCATAATAATTTCAGGATTATTAGCACCAACAATAAATTCATGTTGAGACTTAACATATTCTGATAGATAACGACGAACTACATCATTAATAATATCAAGATTACGTAGAGTAGCAGGAAATCTCTTAAAGTTCTCCTTAGTAGCATTATAAGGATTAAGTGTCTTTCGATAAAACTCATCCGGCATTTCTCCATGAAGTATTTCAATAAGTTGTTCAGTCTTAGTTCTATCATTACAAGCTAGTCCGGCAGCAATACAATAGTCTATTGTTCTACCAGCCCAGTTCTCATCTTTTTCAGAATTAGGGATACGCTGTTTAGGCATATCCCCAAGTCTAACATTTAGCTTTGCATCAATCATAACAATTCGCTTAGTTTAATAAGTATATTAATGTACCAATCAATAGTACCCGTAGCTATTACTATAATAAGCATTAATACGAATCCTATCATTCCGCCAAGCAATGTAGCTAAAATATCCAAGAAATCAAACTTATTCCCGTACATTTTATCTTTAAATTCCATGCCTACTGCTAGACCTACTACTAACATTATTCCTAGTAATCCACATGGGATTGCGTAGAGGAAATGTTTTAACCTGTTGCTTTCTGTTAACCAACTCATAATTAATAACGTTTACGATTCCAAAAGTTTTCTTTTTCTGTTTGCACTCTCTGTCTATGTTCAAGTTGCTTCTTAGCAAACTTATCATTAGCAGCCCATTCAATACCTCGAACAATCATCTCTGATACACGGTCAAAGTTACCAGTGTTAGACCATTTCTTTAACTCTAGTATTGACTGATAATCATATATAGTATGAAGAACAAGCATATCCCTACCATCCTCAAACTTCCCTATGGGGGAATACAGCATTTCTTTTAACATACGCAGACCATCGAGTTTTACTGTTTCATTACCAATATCATAACCAATAGTATTAATCTTCTTAGTATTAACATTAGTATCCCAAAGATGAACAGGATGATAACCTAAGTACTTAACTGCTTTCCACTTCTTAAAATTACTTACTGTCTCACCACGATTGATTTCGACATTAGTAGTTCCAAGACAATTATAAGTAACAGCTAATTGATAACAGATTCTATCTGCTTTCTCTAGTTCATCAGGACGACCATAATATACTGCACATAGTCTAGGACGATAACCATTATATATACAAGGATTCATCCATACCTTAATACTATTATGAGAATGTTTATTAGTAAGTTCTTTCTTATCTTTATCAATACCTACTGGGTCATAACTAATACTATATATTCCCGGAGGAATACCTTTAGTCAACTGACCTGTCTTTTTATCTATGTATTCTACTTTAATTGGATTAAACCATTTACGAATACAACCTTCTGGGTCTTCATTAGAGTGACGAGGAACATTCTTAATATAATCAAAGTAATCCTTCTTAAATACACCACCAGTAGCAGCAATACGTTCATTAGGAATAAACTCGAAGTTATCCGAATCATATTCTACAAACTTACCATCTATATAGAAGTTATACTTATTAGACATCTTTAGTTCTTGTTCCCATTCATCTAGTATCTCACTACTAAATATATTCTCACTTACAGAACTAAATGATTCACTAGGCATATTAGCATACTGTCCACAATAACTAATAAACTTAGCGAATGATTTACTCTTAGCTTTTTCAGCAGCACGTTCTTCTTCTGCTATTTGAAAACCAAGAGCTATATCAGAATTACCATCATCATCAAGAGAAGTAAGAGTAGCGATTTGATTATCATCACCAATCTTATAACCTTCAAGTCCCCAACAATAAGGTTTAAAATAACCACATACTTCAGGTCTACTATCTTTATCCCATACATTCTCAAATGCCATAAAGTTTCTACCTCTAGGGTCATAGAAGTTCTGTTCAAATGTAACCCAGCCTGCATTAGCTTTACCAGCAGTACCCCAAGCATTAAGAAAACCAGTAGTAACAGAACCTGTCTTTAGTGTAGGTTCAGTAACATCCATAAAATCATCAAAGTTTTCAAACTCTGACATTTCTTCACACTTTATTTCTCCGGCATCTTTACCAACGGCAGCAGAAGGATTGTTCTTAGTAGATACAGATATACAAGCACTATTCCAACTATTATCATCAATAATAGCTGTACTAGGGTCTTTATAACCTAATATAAAATCACTAGCATCAATCTTAGCTATACCTCTAACAAAAGGAGTATTAGATTCATAGAAGATTATTTGTTTCTTCATAAAGTCTGATAAACCTCCTGATTGAACCAAGAACTTATTATCACTAGCCGCATGAATAACTGCACGGTTAGGAGTAAGATTAATAAAGTTAGCAGAACCAATAGCTTCCATATAACTAAATCCACCACGTCGAGTTTTATCGTTAATAAGGAATAAACCATTTTCTCGACAGAACTGTTTGATTAAGAAGTACCACCATTGGCAATCAATAAATCGTGGAAATCCTCTTATCTTACGTCCAGTAACTTTACCTTCTTCAACACGAAGGGTTTTAGTATCTAGTTTAAGAATACGTCCATAATTAATAAAATTATAATGTTCACCAGTTATATAAACATCTTCTATCTCGCCAGTTCTAGTATCCATTAAACATGGAGCTTTAAAACCAACAAGTCTACGAAGAGTTTCTTGCTTACGAAAGTTAGTATAAGGCATACTATCTACTGCAAACTTAGTATAGACCCCTTCCTTTTCATAAGTAATAGCAGAAGGACGAAGAAGTTCAGTATTAACGAATCTCTTATGAGGATTAATATTCATTAAGAATCCTCCACTATCTCCTATTAAGAAATGGTCGAACGGGTCTTTATATCCACAGTCTCTAGCGTGCTTATACTTCTTATCTTTATCTTCTTCAAAATAGAATTGATAAAAAGGATATTCTTCTAGCTTCATGACTTATATTTTATTTTAATAGTATAGCAACAAGAATAGCCAGTACACCTGTACTAGCTATGAATCCATTGCGTTGTTTCTTATATCTTTTAGACTTATTAGATTCATTGTTAAGATTAACAATAGCTTGATTTCCAATCAACGTTATTCTTCTTATCTCTTCGCGTTGCTTAGATATAATAGAATCCTGCAAGTAGCTATCTTGAACCTTTAATTCATATAACTTCTTGTAGGATTCATATTGGTTTTTATATTCTTCTGAAAGTATTAACTTAACATTGGCTATCTTTAATACTTCCTTATCTAGGCTACGCTTCGCTCCGCCTTCCCCCATAAAGGAGTATGATTGCTGTAAACTATCTACTTTCGTCTCTAGTCGCTGGATTCTCAACTCCGATTGGTTTTGACACAAGATATAAGAAGCGTTCGAGAATAGCAATACTATCAGTATCACTAATTGCTTTATCAAATTCTTTCTCATACTGATTAGTATTATTAAGAGTATTGAGAATAGAATCTATTACTAATTGTAAACTATCTCTCTTTGTTCCTATTTCCTGATATACAGTATCAGGAACTATAAGTGGGACTTCTACATATTCCTTACTAGAAACAAAATGGTTGAATACTCTAATTACAACAAACAGTATAACAACTATTAATAGTCCTATTCCAATACTCTTTAGTTTCATATTATAATTTTTTGTAAGACCATCTATATCCTTTAAATGTATGTTTTAGAGGGTCTCTAGTAGAATTAGATATACCTCCCATAGAACATTTAAGTTCTTTAGCCGCATTAGTAAGACTACTAAAAGTTCTAATATATTTAAGAGATAAATCATATTGATGTATTGGCTTACTCATTGTAATAGAAGCTCTTTCATAATGACTTCCGTATTTATTATTATTATTATAAGCAACAGTACACCATTCAAGATTATCTACATTATTATTAGTTTTACATTCGTCTTTATGATTAACAGAAGGACAATTATTAGGATTAGAGATAAATGCTTCGGCAACAAGTCTATGAACTCTTTTCTGAATATTCTTTTTATCTCTAAATAAACCTACTACTAAATAACCATCTTTTTCTTTAGTAGGATTTAAAAGTCCTCCTTTTATCTTATTACTAGGTACTCTTTGAACTCTACCTTTATTACTAATACGATAATCAGGAAAATCTTTTATTGGTTTCCATTCTTCTATCATAATATTAAATCTTTTTCTTCTAATAACGTATAAGTAAATATACTTCCCCAAATAGGAATAGCTAATTCAATTATACTAATAAATTCTTTATAATCAATGTTCTTAGCTAGAACTTGGCAACCAGCAGACCAACCATCAACAACAGTACTAGCTTCTCCGGCTTTATGAATATTGATTCCGAACATTCCTTCATCAATAGTTGATTCATCGCAATCCATATAAAAATCCTTATTAGCATCACGAAAGACTTTAACTGGTTTATATTGAACAAGAGCAATATATTGTCCCTTATGATAACCCTTCTTAAAACAACCACGATATTGACCGGGAACTAGAATAGCACAACCTTTAATATTAACAGGATTAACAAGACTTTTATAACCTGGGTCAGTAGTACAAGGATATACAGCAGTATATCTTTTACCATTAGCTGTCCAATAATCAACTATAAAAGCATCGTTAAACTCATTCTTATGTTCTTTAGCACGAACACCTATAATATTAAGGTTATATTGTCCTTTAGAGAAATAAGCATAACCTTTGTTTTCTAATGTCTTTCTCCAATCAATTGTTCGACATTTATCTATTAACTTATTATTATATTTACCCATAACTTTAATTATTATATAAATAAACTCATTTGTTGTTTCTGACTTCCATTAACAGTTTGATAACGAATATTAAGCATAGTATCTATTTCAGGTTCTAGCCTAGATATTTTATACCACTTAGCTGTTTCAATTTTACTTTCATCAACATGAAAACCATCTTTAAATCTTTGAGGTCTACCATACTGATTAAGTATAAATGGAACTTCAATATGACAAAGAGCTAAACCTTTACAAGGTAAACCAGTAATAAGATGAACCATCTTAGCATATAAGTTTAATTGTAAACTATATGTAGTTCCATTACAATTAGGAAGACCACCAAAAGGTGGAAGAAGAACATCTTCAGGTTTATGTACCCATTCATCTGTTTCTTGAACAGGTCTAACACTCTTGTCTTTCTTATAATAACCTGCCTGAAATCTAAGACCAGTACGATTAGTTTTCCAATCTAAGATAACGAATCCGTCCTCTCTTATAGGCAATATATCAATAGTACCACTAACCAAATACTTCGGAAGAAATGCTCCTATCTCTGAATATATCTTATAATCTCTTTCAGTATAGAACTTAAATACTTTATATATCTCCGGATATTTACCTTCAGTATGGTCTATAAAAGCATCGACATCAAGAAGTTTTGTATGACAATCAACAACATCTAAATCAGCAACAGTAACCATTTGTTTACTCTCTTGCTTATTAAGATATTTAATAGCATTGAAGAACTTACTATTCTGACGAATACCATCCTCGAAATTATTGTGATAAACGTTACCCATATCACAAGCCTTATCTCTTATCTTATCCCATTGATTCTTTATATCTTTAATAGAAGTATTCTCTTCTTTAGCTTTATATTTAGCCCAATAATTAGAATCAAACTTGGGAACATAAGAATGAATAATAGTGGTAGCACTAATATAAGAGTTACCACAATTATCTGTGTACTTATGAGTAGGTTCGTCAAAGTATAACTTACTTTGTTTATATTCGGGTTTAACTGGTATCATTTTGTACTTTCGTATTTCCCCCGTAAAGGAGTGTTAACAATGCTATCACTTATTAGTCCTAACTCTCTCTTTTGAGCTTCTACCTGAGCTTCCAAATCACTAGCATCTTTAGCAGACATAGAACTAGTAACAACCTTACCGCCACGAGCTTTCTTCTGTTCTATTTCAAGAGCAGCAGCTTGTTTAGCTTCATTCAATGATTTCATTTGAGTAGGAATAATATTAATGATACCATTGAGCTTTGTTACTAAATCAATAACAGGTAAAGCATCTTCTGCTTGTAGACCTGAATTAAGTTTATCAGTAAGTCTTTCACTAATAATGTTAGCTGCACGAGAACTATTATGAATAGCTCTAAGAATAGTTTCAAGAGCTTCGCCTGCAACACCTGACTTATCTTCGTGGTATCTATCAACAAGACGAAGAATAAGAGCATCAGGTTGCCAATCAGAAGGAAGAGCGTAATTAACTCTAGCAGATTCTAATGCTTCCGGACGACTATATCCCATTTGATTAGGTGGAGACTTAGGGTCAGCTAGATAATATATAACTCCGGCTTCTTTAAGATATTGAAGTTTATCTTCACTAGTATCACGAAGATATAATTCTCTAACATCTCTATCTTGAATTTGATAGACATTAGGAGCATAAGGATATCCCTGTTCATCAACACTAATTAAAGAACTTAAATCTAAGGGAGCAATCTTCGTAATCATAACCTTTATCGTCTATTTGTTTAATATAGTAATCCGAATCATTAATAGGTTTCATCTTACTAAAGAAGTACATATACAATCTAAAAGAATTTTCATCTTTACCAAACTCTCTAAGTTTTCGTTCAGCTAACTTACGATTAAGTCTAGCCATCTTAGATATAATAACAGTTCTACTCTTAATAGTTCTACGCAATGAAAACCTAGACATTAATAAATTTTTCCTAAACTCATCATATTCTTCTTTAGTAAGCTCTTTCCTTTTAGTCTTCATTATAGGATGATGTCTTAGAGCATCCAACTTGACTTCATTTGGAACGAAAGCTCCAATAAAAGGAATTGCAACTCTTTTCATACCTTTAATTCTCTCGACAACTTGATTTTCAATATCATCAATTATGTCATCAATCATTCCGGCATCTTCAGCATTAACACATAATAGATTAATAATATTAGCTCTATTAAGTTGTAGTTCCTTCTTTTCTTTTAAATCAATAGAAGGCATCTAGTTTATACATTTAGTAAGTTAGTAGCTACTATAAACTTTTGTGGTTTACCACTAGGAATAAGACCTTCAACAGTATTCTGTCCTTGAATATCAGAAAGACGAACAATCTTATAACCAACACAAACTACTGTTTCGGCAATAGTAGTAATCAATTTACCATTATCACCTTTCTTTTCAACAGTAGCCGGAGTAACATCGTTACCAAGTAGACTAATAACTGAACCACTTCCAACTTTACGGAATATCTCACCACGAGCAATACTAAGATTTAAGTCTTGGTCTCCACGAATAAATTCAGCAAGATTATAAGGAGTAAGTTCATTACTGCGAGGATTACAATCTATACCAGTAAATACATCAGAAGGAGCAACATATAAGAAACGATTAAGCATCGCTCTATCTTCTTCCTTAACATCATCAGCATAGTTAGTCTTAACCAATATGAATCTAGTACTACCAGTACCCTTTAAATCAGGATTGATAATCTCACGAAGTTTGGCAGTCTGAATAATAGCAACAATACCAAAATGCTTAAACGGAGTTATATCTTTAACTCTGTCAGAAACATACTTAAAATCAATTTCTCCAATGTGTTGAGGAACTAGGAAAGTTTCTCCTTTAGCTTTGTTCTCTAAGTGTAACATAATTACTTTAATTAGATTGTTAATACCATTAATTAAGCTGACTAGCATTACTAACCGTAATATAACCGCCAATCATCAATAGTACAATTATACGAATAATATCTGTACTATCAATATCTAACTTGTTAAAAAACATTTAGAGTTGTATTCTCTGTATAATTCACATCCATTCACACTCGTTCACACTAGTAAATACTCTACTATATGTTCTAATACTAAGCTAAAATATCCACTAATTCTTACCGTTCTATTTTTACAACTCTGTTACTCAATCTTCGAACTATTCGATAGAATAGGAGAAAGGACTTACACAATAAAACCCAATAATACCCAATAATACCCAATAATACAATTGATACTATATAATATAGATAAGTCTAATCGAGGACTTAAATACAATAGTAAGACTTATAGGAATCATAGGCATTAATAAAATAGGATAGTTCTTCTGTAAGAAGAATTAGACTACTAACAACAATATACAATAAGAGACTTAGAAGACTTAAATGAAGAATCAATATTAGAAATACTATTAATGAACTTAGGAACAATACTAAGAGATTTAGAGATAGTAAACTTAAAAGTATTAGTGTTATATAGTCTATTGGTAGCGAGCTTAGAGCTTCTATTGTAGGTATTGCTCCCCGGAGAAATATATTTTTTATGAATATATTTTTATCGAGGCGAGCCTCCTACCACACAAGCCCCCTACTCTCAAACCAATTCCAATACCCCCGTCAAGACCAAATGACCTTAAACATATTGCTATAATGTTTAATTAAATACTTATGTTTATGATATTTCTATTGTTGTTATCAATAGCAGTAGCTATGACTACTGCTACTTATCTATCTGCTATTAGAAGACAGAAGCGTGATTGGAAAATGTATGGTCGTGCAGGTGAAACCTACGACAAGTTTTGTTCACGTTATTACACTAGATACGTATGAATATTAGTGATAAACTAAAAGTGGTACACTTAGCATTAAGTATGCTAGGTGTGCCAGTATTCATACATCTAAGTTACATTAAGTTGTATGATAACCATGTGAATAGCTTTCTAATACTATTACTAGTGTTAGTACTTATACTAGATGCTAACGATGTTGTTAAAGAACTATTGGCTTAATCAAACCAAATGACTATAAACATATTGCAGTTACTATCAAATCAAATGACTTTAAACATATTGCCATTGTGCGTGTAGTCGGGATGCATATTGGTTGAACAGTTGCCGACTGATTTTATAACATTTAATACCTATAATCGTGGGAACAAGAGTTAATGATGCTGCTAGATTAGCAGCAGAAGCAGCTGCAAAAGCTGCAAAAGAAGCTGCCGAAGCAGCAAGTGCTAACGCTGAAACAGATGCTACTGATGAAGCTACTGATGAAGCTACTGATGCTAGGATAATTCACCTATCCGAGTATCACGGAAAGGAAGCAGACGATGTTACTCGTCTGTTGCTTGACCGTCCTGATTTCGAGAATCACGACAGCTTGATGATTACTAATATCATTGATAATAGTAGTCGTTATGCTGGTGCATTGACGATTGTGGTTAATCGCAATCTTCCACAGTTTGTTAAGGATGCTGCTAGCGGCACTTATGTCGAGTCTACAACTCGTAATATCTTTACCACTCGTATTCAGCTTAGTGCGATTCTCAAAGGACAGGGTGAGCCAATGCTCGCAAATGCGGTTATGACCGCACCGTTATCAGTACTGCACGTTATCTTCAAGAAGGCACGTATTAGCGTGCTTGGACACGTGCTTGGAGCAGGTGAGATATTTGTAAATCCGTATGCCAGTAAAATGGCTAAGGAGGAACGTGTTAATGAACACGACCGTTACGAGTATTTCCCATACGAACTAAGTATGCGTAGTTTGTCCCTTGCGGACGAAATGCTCGTGGCTGACATGTTGGCTAAATACCAGCCTGATGCAGAGGGTGCTGCTTAACCAGTTACGTAGGAGAGGGAAACCTCTCCTACTAAACTAAGAATACACCATTCGGCACGTGTTCGATAATACTCTCGACTTATGTGTTCGATAATACTACTGACTTATGCTCGCTGTCCGGCACAGCCATCCGGCAAAGCTACTTGGGTTCGGAGACGAGCCTAGTCAACTGATAAGCGAAATCTAACATCTGATAAGCGAAGCTAACCAACTGATAAATTAAAATAATATGGAAATAGAAAAAGTAAAGGATATAATAGATGTAAATCTAATAGATAAGGGATTAGTAAAGGTCACTTATAGTAATAGTACTAGTGAGACAATAGAAACTCAACCTCTTATTAATACTGTTAATAAAGTAAGGGGAGAAGTCTTAGAGATAGACAAAAGACTGAAAGGATTATTAAGTAAACTAGTTAGTCAGATGTCTAAGTACGATAAATAATACTAACTCTAACACGTGCGCGCGTTCTTTAGAAGAGAGTATATATATATTATATATATATATACGAATCTGGTTATTTACGTGCGTGCGTACCTTAGATAAAATACGTACGATAGTACAGTATTTTAGGTTACCTGAACAACGATGACTATTGTCGTAGACAATAGGAAGAAGCTCATACAACAACACCAACAAATAGTATCAATAGTATCAATAGTATCGAGACTATTACTAGTATTGACAACATCAATGCTCGGAAGGGTCGCTAAGGCTCCTCGTTAAGCCGGAGTAATGACCCAAAAGAGAACCAATAACAATACTAATATGAATAACAATACTAATATGAATAACAATACTAATATGAATAACAGTACATATATCTATATAACAATACTAATAGTATTAGGATTAATCTATCTAACTAGATTATTCATGTTATTACATGAAGAATTACAATAGTACGAACGAATCAGTACAATAACACTAATAGTATTCTATATATCATTAGGTATAATAGGAACAATAAGTATAATAGGAACAATAAGTATAATAGGAACAATAAGTATGGTTAAGTCCTTAGAGTTAAATGAATAGAGAGAAGTATAAGTGTTGGTTAAGGAGAGAGATGAGGACCTAGTCTAAACCCATTCGGTATCCTACCACCACCTACAAACCTACTCACAACTCTATTAATGTTGCCACTCGTCACTCTACTATTCGAAGTAGGAGTTGTTCCTAACAATCCAAATCCCTTATACAGACCAATATTAATCCTATCTTATAACTAGTATTAATATCAATAACAGTTCTATCTTATAAACAATATAACTAATAATATTGTCACTAATATTGTCACTAATATTGTCACTAGTATTGTTACTAGTATTATCTATTGTTAGTATTGTCACTAGTATTATCTATTGTTAGTATTAGTCCTATTCTATCTTTAAATAGAATAGTCCTATATTATATAATAGTATTAGTATTGTCAGCATTTAACAATAATAGTATTAGTATTAGTCTTATATTATAAACAATATTGTTATTCTATCTTAGTATTAGTATTGTTGTTATTAGTTTCGATAGTATTATCATACTATCTCACTAGTATTAATAGTAATAGTATTATATTATGTATCACAACTTATAACAGAAACAATGAGAGAAATATTTATCGTATTATCTATAATAATAACAATAGTATTATTTATAATAGTGGAAGTATTTACAATATCAGCATCTATAAAGATACTTAGAAGTAAAGACTATCACTTATTATTAAAACTATGTGTTATAATAATAGTAACATCAATAGTAGGAATACCAATAGGTATAATAGTAGCATCAATAGTAGAGTAGTTAGTAAAATGTGAAACTCCGTGATTCATATTCACAGAAATAAATATAATATAATTATATTATATTTATAAACATAACACACTCGCACGCACACACTCGCACGCACACACTCGCACGCACACACTCGCACGCACACACTCGCACG